>ERZ795049.2160-NODE-2160-length-23513-cov-5.919857_pt1 | contig 23513 bp, 26 predicted proteins | sample MGYA00375133_ERZ795049 | MGnify/ENA primary metagenome ERZ795049 (study PRJEB30178, sample SAMN05720147) | activated sludge metagenome | isolation source: anaerobic digester from wastewater treatment plant | place: Japan | collected 2015-04-20 ... | reverse complement strand
GGGGCGGCCTATCTCCTGCGGAACATCGCGCCCATCTACACGCTCTCGGACGTGAGCGACGTGCGCGTGCAGCACCAGGCGCGATCGAACTACAGCGGCAAGCCGGCGATCTTCATCTACGATTCGACCCCCGGCGGCGTGGGGCTTTCCGAGCGCGTATACGCCATACTTGACGTCATCGCCGCCGAGGCGGTCCGGGCGATCGAGGCCTGCGAGTGCCGCTACGGCTGCCCCGGCTGCGTGGGACCGCTCCCCGCGAACGACGAGCACATCAAGCGGCTCACGGCCGCCTTCCTCCGCGAGTGCTGCGGTGAACATCAGGGACAAGCTTAAGCTCTACGAAACGACGGCTTCGGCACAGTCGACGCCCCAGCCGGCGACGATGCCCGAGTCGCTCGCCCGCGCCGGCGGCGAGGTCGTTACGGCGAACGGCGAAACGCTGTGGCGGTTCACCGAGCGCGTTCCCCTCGACGCGATCGTCCCCGCCTCCGCCGATGACGGCACGGTCTGTCCGCTTCGTCCCTATCTGCGCTACAACCGGCACCCGGACGACCTTTCCCTCGACACGCTCGTCTTCCTCGACCTGGAAACGACCTCCCTCTCCATCGGCACCGGGAACTATCCGTTCGTGATCGGCCTCGGGTTCGTCGACGGCGGTTCATTCGTTGTGGAACAGTATCTCCTGCACGACTACCGCGCCGAGTCCTTCATACTCGCGCACATCGTGCCCCGCCTTCGCTCGGCGCGCGCCCTGGTGACCTTCAACGGAAAGTCATTCGATGTCCCGTTGCTGAAAAACCGCTACCGCCTGACTCGCGTGCCGGGCTACCCGGTGGACACGCCGGTCATCGACCTGCTGTTTCCCTGTCGCCGCATTTTCAAGAGCATCTATGCGAGCTGCAGTTTGAAATCGATGGAGGAGAAATTTCTCGGGATCGTGAGAAACGACGACATCCCGGGATGGATGATCCCCGACGTCTTCTTCGAGTTTCAGCGCACCGGCGCCATCGACTGCATTCCCGCGGTGCTCCTGCACAATGCCATCGATGTGCGCTCCATGGCGAGCCTCCTGTTCGCGCTCAACGACATCTACCGAGGCGTTGCCGACAAAAACTTCACCGCGCTGGAGACGCGCGCGTTGATGAACATCGCCCACGGGTTGTATCGGGTCGACCGGGCGCTGTTTATCGATCTCGTCGAGTTCATCGGACGCGAGGTGTTCGGCGACCGGCGCCTCTTCAAGAAATACGGCGCGGCCCTCAAGCGCACGGGGCAGCACGACCGCGCGATCGAGCTCTGGCGCGAGGAGCGCTCGCTGTATTCGCTCGAGGAGCTCGCGAAACACTTCGAGCATCGCGCGCGCGACTATGGCCATGCGCTCGCGCAGTGCCGGGAGGCGGCCGTGCTCATTGATGCGGGCGTCCTGCGCGTCGGTGGCGATCCTGCGCCGGCGGGCATCATCACATGGTACGCCGAGCGATTTGCGAAACGGGAAAAACGATTACACCGGAAGGCGGGCGATGCCGAAGCGACGTAAGACGGCCGATACCGGGCCCGGCGCGGCGACGACGGAGGTGTACACCGAGTTCGCGCGATTCTATGACACGGTCCTCAAGCATGTCGATTACGACCGCTGGTACCGCTACATCAAGTCCATCATGCTGCTGTACGTCGAGCACCCGAACCGCCTGCTCGAGCTCGGATGCGGCACCGGCCGTTTCGGCGCGAAGTTTTCGCGCGACCGGTACGTCATCTTCGGCATGGACCGCTCGCTGGAGATGCTGCGCGTTTCGCGCATGCGCGCCTACCGGAATTTTCGCGTCCTCTGCGGCGACATGCGGCAATTACCGCTCGCCGGGACCTTCGACTTCATCTTCTCCGTGCACGACACGATGAATTACTTCCTCGAGTACGACGACATTCGCCGCGTGCTGCGATCCGTGCGGCGCGCAATGGCCGACGAGGGCGTGTTCATGTTCGATATCACGACCGAACACAATATCAATCGCCACTTCGACAACACCGTGATGCGCCATTCGGTCCGGGGCACGGAGATCGAATGGCGCAACTATTTCGACCGCGACACACGGCTCGTATACTCGGTCCTCGACTTCCGCGACCGGCGGGGCGTTGTCCGCACGGAGAAGCACGTGCAGCGCATTTACGAGACGGACGAGATCCTGACGCTGCTCGAAGAGGAAGGCTTCATGACCCTCGATGTCTTCAGCGATTACAGCTTTGAACCCGTCAGCACTACAACGGTCATGACCAATTTCGTCACCAGGAAGAAATGACATGGAATACGTTTTCTACGCGATAGGGCTGCTGGTTGGCGTTCTGGCCTTCCTCTACATGGTGTCCCTCTACGAGGCGGGGAAGAGCAAGGTGCGGGAGATCATCACGCCCGACCGCGAGCGGGGCGCGAACGCGGTCCAGATCAACCCAAGCGCGGTAACCGTGAACAATGCCGTTGGGCGACACCCCGGCGAGCGGATCTGCCCGCTCTGCGGCTCCGTCCTCACGAAATACGAGGCGCTCTACGCGACCTTCATCGACACCGAGGGCGACCGACGCCTGCTCATACACGGCTGCCGGTACTGCCACCGACCCGACGAAAAACCCGAGGAGAAAAAGAAGTCCGACCTGTAGCTACGGCTGCTCCTTCCCGGACGGCTTTTCCACGCCCGGCAACACCTCTTCGGAGAGATTGGGGAACCCCTCGAAATCGGTGCCGAACATCCCCCGCAGCGGCGGGAACACGCAGAATTCGTGGAACTTCGTCTTGTAGAGCTGCACGTCGTCCACCATGAGGTCGTTGACGACGAGCGCGATCTGCTGGCGAATGATGGGTCCCATCGGGAACACCATCGACCCGCCCTTCTTGAGGCACTGAATCAGCCGCAACGGCCGAATTTTACACGCGCCAAAAATGATGATCGCATCGAAGATGCCGAGGTTCGAACGGGGGTCGGTCCCGTCGCCGACGAAGATGCGCACGTTGTCGATCTTGTTCGCCGCCAGCGTGTCCTTGGCGCCCAGCGCGAGCTTCTCGTTGTGCTCCACCGTCGCCACCTCGTCCACCAGGTGCGCAAGGAGCGCCGTCGAATACCCGCTGCCCGTGCCCACCTCGAGCACGCGGGCGCTTCGCTTCGGCGCAAGGTGATTGAGCATCTGGAGCAGGGAGAGCAGCGGATCGCTCATCTCGCCGTAGCCGATGGGGATGGGCTCGTCGGGCAGATACAGCTTGTTCTTGAAGAAGGGATCGAAGAACTTCGCCCGGTTGACCGCCTCGAAGGCGTCGAGCACGGGCTTCTTGATCTTGTGCTTTTTCAGTCCGCTGATAAAATCGTTCTTTGTCGCCATGGCCGCGCGTGATCAGTATTCCTCGGCGCCGTGGATGCGGTCGAGGTTGTCGAATTTCGTGTACTTTTCCCAAAATTTGAGCTCGACGTTCCGGATGGGGCCGTTTCGCTGTTTTGCGATGATGATCTCCGCGATACCCTTCTTCTCGGTGTCCTTTTTCACCCGCTCCTCGCGGTAGATGAACATCACCACGTCCGCGTCCTGTTCGATGGCGCCCGACTCGCGCAGGTCCGAGAGCTGCGGGCGCTGGTCGGTGCGGGCCTCCACGGCGCGCGAGAGCTGCGAGAGCGCGATCACCGGGACGTTGAGCTCGCGCGAGATCTGCTTGAGCGAGCGCGAGATCTCCGCGATCTGCAAGTGGCGCTCGGTGCGCGACAGGCTGGAGATGAGCTGCAGGTAGTCGACGATGATCACGCCCAGCTCGCCCTTCTGCGCGCGCCGGCGCGCCTTGGCGCGCAGCTCGAGGATGTTGACCGCCGGCGAATCGTCGATAAAGATAGGCGACTTCCCGAGGCGTCCCGAGGTCTGCACGAGCGCGTTGAGCTCCTCATGGCTGATATGGCCGGTGCGCACCCGCTGCGAATCGATCATGGCCTCAATGCACAGCATCCGCGTCGCGAGTTGCGTGGCCGGCATTTCCAGCGAAAAAAAAAGCACCGGCTTCCGGTCGCGCAGCGCCACGTGGTTGGCGATATTGAGCGCGAAGGCCGTTTTCCCCATCGAGGGCCGCGCGGCGATGATGATGAGCTCCGATTCGTGAAACCCGGTGAGCGTCTCGTCCATCTCGGTGAAACCCGATGCGACCCCGGTCACGGCGCGCTTGGTCTCGTACATCTGCCCGATCGCGTTGAGCGTCTCGGGAAGGATGTCGGCGATGCTCCTGAGATCGGTGGTGATCCGCCGCTCCGTCACGGTGAAGATGTCGCGCTCGACCTCGTCGAGGAGCTCCTCGGTGTCGCGCCCCATATTGAAGCACTTCTCCACCACGTCGGTCGACACCTCGATGAGGCGACGGCGCAGGGAGAGCTCCTTCACGCGGCGGGCGTAAAACTCGGCGTTGGCCGAGGTCGACACCGCCTGATAGATCGCGACCAGCGCCTCGTCCCCGCCCACGCGCTCGAAGAGGTTCGCGTCGGAGAGGCGCTGCTTGAGCATCACCAGATCGATCGGAAGGTTCTTCCGCTCAAGTTCGGTTATGGCCTCGAATATGTACTTATGCCGCTCTAGATAAAAATCCTCCGGGTGGAGGATTTCGAGGACTTTCAGGAGGGCCGCTTTGCTCAGCAGGATGGAGGCCAGGCACGAAACCTCGGCCTCGATATCCTGCGGCGGAAGCTTGTCGACGGTCATCGGCTAGACGGCCTGTTCGACAATGACCTTGACGGTCGCGTTTAGCCCTTCCTCGAGCTTCAGCGTGACCTCGTATTCGCCCACCTGTTTGATGGGGTCGGCGAGCTGTATTTTGCGCTTGTCGATCTCATGGCCAATCTCCTTGAGCTTGCGGGCGATGTCGATCGAGGTTACCGAGCCGAACAACTTCCCCTCTTCGCCGACCTGCGCGCTGATGGTGACCGAAACCCCCGACAGCGACTCGATGAGCTTTTCGCTCTGCTTCTTTCGCTTGTCCTTCTTGATCTTGATGAGCTTGTTCTGGTGCTCGATGGCGCGCTGGCTGGACTCGTTGGCGACCAAAACGAGTTTTTTCGGCAAGAGAAAATTCCGGGCATACCCGGGAGACACGTCCTTGACGTCGCCGGCATCGCCGAGATTGGGGATGTCCTTCTGCAATATGACTTTCATGGCCTGCTCCTCTGCTGATATCGATGGATACCGCGCCATAGTTCGGCGCGAGTGTTGTCGTACGTTACGGCGCCTGCGAAGGGCGCAATTTCCTGAAATCGACCCAGACATCGAGCGATCCCAGACTTACCAGAATAACAAGAACAAACAATAGAAACGGTGCGCCGGCGACCGCGACAATACCCAGCGTGAGCGGAAGCAGAAACACCGGCACGTTCCTCTTGAGCAGCAGGAACTTGATCACCCCGAGCGCCTGCAGCACATACAGCATCGAAACGATGAGCGCCCCGTTGAGCCCGATGCGGTGGATCACCAACTGCTCCTTCGAATCCACGAGAAGGACGACCAGCCAGGTCGCGATCAGTGCGAAAATGGCGTAATCGTTCAGCGCGAAATACTCAAGTCCCTGAGAGAGCGCGTCGGTATCGCCGATCACCCGCTTGAGCGCCATCCGGATGATGACCACGCCCACCGCAGAAAGCAGCAGTCCATATAGGAAATGGACGAACGGAATGGTCTCCACGGCGACGGCCGCATATTCGTCGAAACGCTCGAAGAACTCCTTCTTGTCGGATTCGGCCATGCCCGAAGAGGCGACCATCTCCTTGAATACGCGCTTCGATTCGGCGAGCACGTCGATATTGCGGTGCAGCGTGAGCGAGTAATAGGTCGCCGAAAACAGCGCGGCCAGCACACACGCCGACACGATCAGAAAGAACTGCTTGGACCTGCCGTATTTCAAAGAACACCCGGCGGCCGATCCGATAACCACCGGCGCGGCCACCTCGGCGAGCTTCGCGACGTCCGCCCCGACAATCGCGGCCAGGGCGACGGCCGCGGCCATCGACGCCGCCGGCGGTATCCATCCCCACCGGGCAGACGCATACGCGGAACCGACCAGGAGGGCGACGCTCAGCAGGATGAAGGCGACCAGCGCCACCTTACTGGACGATAAACGGAACCAGGGCGATGATGCGCGCGCGTTTGATCGCGGTGGAAAGTTCGCGCTGGTGTTTCGAGCAGGTGCCGGTTATGCGGCGCGGCAAAATCTTGCCACGGTCGGTGATGAACCGTTCGAGCAGCTCGTTGTTCTTGTAATCGATCTTGATGTCCTTGTTGAAGCAGAACCGGCATCTCTTCTTCTTGAACTTCTGCCCGCCCTGTCCCCTCGGTCCGCCCTCGCGATACGGCCGCCTGGCCTCGCGTTGCTCGGGCGCCTTGGTTTCGGTGGCCTCGACGGGCGCCTCCGGCTGTTGTGCTGGTTCAGCGATATGTTCGTCGGACATGCGTAAACTCCTTCATGAATGATTTCGTGTGATTCGCGCCCGCTAAAAGGGCACCTCATTGTCGGAAAACGGGTGATCGTCGATGTTCGATCCGGGGCCCATGTCGGACGGCCCCGGGATGTCGGGGGTCATGGCGTCCTTGTCCTGTTTCGAGGTCAGGAACTGGAAATTCTCCACGACGATCTCGACCGCCGAGCGACGCTTCCCGTCCTGGTCGTCCCAGGAGCGTTGCTGCAGGCGTCCCTCGATGGCGATGCGGTTGCCCTTCTTGCAATACTGCACGATGAGCTCGCCAAGCTTGCCCCATGCGATGCAGCTAAAGAAGGACGTGTACTCCTTCTTGTCGGTGCCGACGGTGTAGGAGCGGTTGTTTGCCACCGAGAAGTTGGTCACGGACTTTCCGTTCTGCGTATAGCGCAGCTCCGGGTCCTTGACGAAACGGCCGATGAGGATGATCCGGTTCAGATCGCTCGCCATAATGGTTCCTCGCCGTACCTATGCGGTTTTCTTCTGCGGCATGACCACGAAGAGATAGCGCAGAATGTTCTGGTTCAGCTTGAACTCGGCGATTATTTTCGCAACGGAGTCGGCCGGCGTTTGGATGAGCAACAGCAGGTAGTGCGCCTCGCGCTCGCCATTAATCTCATAGGCCATGCGGCGGGAGCCCCAGCTCTGGTCGTTCTCGATGAGTGCGCCGTGTTTTTGAAGAATGTCTTTGACCTTGGCGATGTTCGACTCAAGGTCGCTGTTGATGCGGACAATGACGGTTAGCTCGTACGTTCGCACGATATCCCCCTTCCTTTGGAAATAGTAGTCTATTGCTAACATGCGCTGTGCTGTCAGCAGAAAGGCCCGACAATCCTCTGGCCGGGGCCGTTTTAATCAACAAATTTTTTATTTTTTGTATTGTATTGTACGCCTTTTTCGATTATACGTGACGGAATGAAAAAGATCCTATCAACACACGATCTAAAACCCGGAACGGTGCTGCGGGTGTACAAAAAGGGCTTCGGCTATGCGATCCTTCGCGTTATCGAGGCCCACGAGCTGTATCTTGCGGCGTTCGCCCCCGATGATTTTATATCGCGGGCGGTCCCCGGCGACCGCCTCAAGGCCTATCTGTGGATCGAGGAAAGCGGCACCTACGAATTTCCGCTTGTCGTCAACGGGTCCATATCCCGACAGCACGCCATTCTCTTCTGCGGACACACCGACCGGATCAAGCGTGGCGACGCCCCGAAGTGCCTTACCGCGCGGCTTTCCGCGCCCCTGCGTTTTTTTGTGCTGGATGCGAACTCCTCGAAGGGCTTTACGACAAAACGCATCGTGGTTCACACGGGCGCGCTCGTGGAGCTCAGCGACCGCAGCGCCCTTCTCCGATACGATGGCGATCTTTCCGATGGAACGCTCATCAAGGGGCACCTGCGCTCGGGATCGCACACGGTGGACATCCTCGGCAGAGTCACGCGAAGTGCGACCAGGGGCGCACGCCGATATCGCATCGACATATCCGCGATGAATGAGCGCGAACGGAACGCCGTCCTCGATTACGTCTTTTCCGTCTACCGCGAATAGCGCCGTCAGCGCCGTACCGGCGCGCCCTCCACGAGTACGACATCAAACAGATACGAGTCGCGCCGCGAGCTCAGCGGCGTGTAGACCTTGAACAGCCCGCTGAACGCGAAGGCGTCGTTTTTCTTGAGCGAGGTGAGAAACGACCGCTGATCGGTAAAGATATAGTAGGTGATATTCATGCTCGACGTCGCGCTTTCGGTCGCGATGATCCGGACGCCCCGGTTGTAGCGCGACAGCTCGTCCACCGAAACGACATGCCCGGTGCCGTTGAGAAGCCGGTTGACCTGCTCGTCCAGAAAACCGTCGCGCATGATGGGCGGCAGGGAGGCGAGGCGCTCGAAGAATTCCCGGTGCTCGATGGGCCCCGCCCCGCCCGCGGGAAGTCCCTGGCGGGCCGGCGCGGCCGCCAGCAGCAGCGACAGGACGACGAGAATGGCGCGGGCTCGCGGGGACATGCGCATCAGTTTCCGTCTAACGGTATCGTGTATCGCCGCGAGCCGCGGTAAATGCCGATCTTCTCAACGCGCCCGTCGGAGCGGCGCATGACCCCCGCAACGTCCTCCAGCGTCGCGACGTCGGCCGCATTGAGCGAGACGACGATATCGCCGCGCTTGAGTCCGTTCCGGTATCCCAGTCCCATCGGCGAGAGGGCGCTGACGACCACGTCGCCGGTGCGCGCGTTTTCCGAAAGCTCGATGCCGTAGCGCGCGTACAGGTCGTCGGCCCCGCGCGACGCGCGCGCATCATCCCCCTTTTCCCGCGACACGAGCCGGATGGTATGGCGCCGACCGTCGCGCGTGACGGTGACGGCGATCATGGACCCGGGCGGCGCGTTCCCGACATTCGTCACCAATTCCCCGAGCGAGGATATGCGCTTCCCGTTGATCTCATCGATACGATCGCCGCGCCTGATGCCGCCGTGCTCCGCGGGCGAGTTTTTGATGACCGTGATCACCTCGAGCTGCTTGCGCGCCGGGCGCTTCCCGGGCGCGATCTCGCGTGCGATAAACCCCAGCCAGCCGCGGCGCACGCGGCCGTGCTGAATGAGATCGTTACACACCTGCCGGATGATGTTCGACGGGATCGCGAAGCTGATCCCCTGATACCCGCCGGAGACCGTCCGAATGGCCGTGTTCATGCCCACCATCCGCCCGCGAAGGTTCACCAGCGGCCCTCCCGAATTGCCGGGATTGATGGGAACGTCCGTCTGGATGAAATCCTCGATGTCGGCGAACCCGATATCGCCGCGCCCCTTCGAGGACACGATTCCGCTGGAGACCGACTGGTGGAGCCCGTACGGATTGCCGATCGCGATCACCCACTCCCCCTCGACGAGCCGGTCCGAATCGTCCAGCTCGATGGGCCGCAGCGGACCGAGCCCGGCGGCGTCGAGCTTCATGACCGCGATGTCGGTCTTCTCGTCGGCGATATAGCGCTGGCCGTTCGGCAGCCGCGCGGGGACGCACTCGGTCCCGTCGGCCAGCCGGATCTGGTAGTGGGTCCCCTTGCGGACCACGTGATGGTTCGTCACCAGGTACCCGCTCTGGGTGATGATGGTGCCCGACCCGTATCCCGTCTTGGCATACTGCACCTCGCCGTTCTTTCTCGCGGTCTGGTACATTGTGATATTGACAACGCTCGGCTTCGCCGTCCGCACGGCGTCGACGAACAGGTGCGCGGAACGATCCGCCGCGAGCGACAATGCGGCACACAGGAGGATGATGGTCGTACGGTTAATCATGCGCGGCACAATCGAAATAGTTTTTCGATGGTGAAATCGAATACTTGCCGAAGTCAATTCGTTTTCCCCGGGGCGGCTGCGCGAGGTTTGATGATCGCGGCGTGACGCCCGCGAGGAGGGAATAGACGCCCACAGCGATACCCTCCGCGATCTCCAGCTGCCGGCTGGAGAGCATGTGGCGATGATGGGGAATCCGCAGATACCCCAGCTCGACAAAGGCGTTGATCGCATTCACATGGAGCGGGACCGACCAGATCGAAATGTATGGGCGGGTGAGCCGTTCATCGGGATGACTGCGACGCCCGGCATCCACGTAGAGCGAATAGAGCACGTAACGGATGATTTCCGCCGAGGCATAATGATTGTCGCCGCCGTAGCCCTCCGGCCCGCCGTCCCGCCGATGACGCTCGTACACCGAACGCTCGCGCTCCCAGAAGGCATTGCTCGCATTGAAGCCGCGGTACTTTATCGCATAGGGTGTCCGATCGGGATGGTGCCAGGCGCGAAACTCCCAGCCGGCGGGATCGCGATAGGCCCACGAAACCATGTTGTACCGGTATCCCTTGAAACGGCTCCCCTTGCTCGGATACCCCGCCGGGGGATATCCGGTGAAATACACCGACACGTCCTTGATGAACCAATCGATGTCCGGCCGCGCGCTGGACTCCGAAAACCAATCGCGATAGGCGCTACGATAGAAGAAATTCGGCGTCTGGCGCTCGCCCTTCAGATACCGCAATCCCTCGTACAGCATGCCGTATGGCGCGACAATGACCGGATTGAGCCCACGGTATTTCGGCGGTCCGTCGGTCGCGCAGTGCAACGACACCACGAGGTGCGGCCGCCGCGCATTGATGACCGAGAGCCGTCCCTCGCGCAGCGTACCGTTTGTGCCGGGAAAATCGAACAGGCGAAACTGCTCGTTGGGATCCGAACGGCCGCGGACCGCGCTTTCATTGCGCGAATCCGGGCGGCTCAGCGACGTCTCGATCGTTATGCGCTGCGGCTCGACATCGGTGTAGCGCGCAAGGATCGCCCGAAAGGCCGCGAAGTTGCCGCCCGGCGCGCAGTGGGCGAGCATCCGCTCCGCATGGCGGGCAATCGCGTACATGATGACATGCTCATGGATGCCGTAGAGCGCCGCGCCCTCCTTGTAAATGTCCAGATACGCGCCGGAGATGGAATCGTACCGATCGCCGTAGAGGGAGATGGGGCGCATGCTCCGGCCGCCATGACCCGGATCGAGAACGACGCGAAACACGGGGAATTCATGCCGGGCGAAATGGGCGGGTGTGAATACGACAACGAGAATACACGCGAGCGTGGGCGCAATTCGTAGCGCCATACGCGCCACCGTTGCTGCATGTGGGGCGCGAATGCATACTGCCTTCATGTTGGCGAGAAACGGGACCATGGCGCGATTTGATCCGGCGCCCGCCGGCATGTCAAGCCCTCCCCGAGTCGGGCGACCGTCCAAATGCAAAAAGGGGAGCACCCTCCCCTTTTTGCGCACATGCGTCTGTTGAATTAAACCGCGTCCGCGACGACGTTAGTTGGTCGGGCGCGTCGCCGTTTGCTTTTCGGACAGAATGCGGTTCAGATTGTCGGCCTTATGAACCGGAATATTGAACTTGTCCTTCTCACCGGTCAGCTTGGTGAAACCGCTGTACTCCTCCTGGCTGTAGAGGTCCTTGTTCTTCTCAAGGGCTTCCTTGTCGAGGAGCTCTTCCATGACGCGGATGGCGTACGATTTCGCCACGCGGAAATGGAACAGGGACGTTTGAAAATTCAAATCCCGGTAGGCGTTCATCGCATCGTCCATCTGCCCGTAGGCGATCCGGATCCGCATGAGGTTCTTGTAAAACTCCTTCATCTTGTTGGGATCGGATTTCGTCTTTGCGTTCAGAGAGATGATAAGAATCGTTTCGGCGCACACATCCATCATCTTTTCGGTGTCGTCACGATACTTGTCGGCCATCTTCTTGTACAGGTCGTTGATCGCCTTCTTGTTCTTCTCGAGCTCCACCCGCGAATAAATGACGTCCCGTTTGTAAAAAAGGCTCATCGCCTTCTTGTAGCCGTTGTAGATGTCAGTGTATTCCTTGTTCCAGGAATCCTGCGGGAAGTTGCTCACGACAACCTTGAGCATGTAAATCTTTTCGAGGTTTTCCTTGATGAGGAACTCGACGATTTCCTGGGACTTGAATTTCGCCAGGTAGTTTTCTTCTGGGCGTTGGTCTTCCTTGTACTTCGCCCGCTCTTTCTGGATTTCGGACGATTCCCATTTGTCCGATTCCTTGTCGGACGCCGTTTTCTTTTCCTCTGGCTTGGCTGCTTTGCTGTCCTGCGCCACAGCGGTGCCGGCAACAACAAGACAGAGAGCCATCATGATAATCCCAAAAACTCTCATCGTGCTGGTCTTCATAAAACACTCCTTTTGGTACATATGAAATTATTCGCAAACATCCCTGTTTGCGACCATATAAGCCCAGTTATGTTGAACGTATTTAACAAATTTAATATACGCAACTTTTTTTTTTATTTTTTACAAAAATAATATGCCATCGGGATATCGTTCCAAACGATACAATTAATGATTCGTGAACGTCGAACCGGCGTATCGTGCGTATGGCGCGGTGCAAACTTTAGTGTTTTTTTAGGCTGATTGAAAATTATTCATTTTTCAATCCCATCGCGCCGAATTGACATTTGTCAAAAAAAGTCTAAAAGTGATTGTATTTTACGCACCACGCGGATATTGAGTGTATGCGGGCGCAATCGAACAACGCAGTGAATGCATGATGAACACCTCGAAAGACACCATCGGTCACAACGATCAGGAGATCCTCATCCGGGCGCTCGTGATGTATATCGTGAAGAAGCTCAAGACCTCCGAGGGGATCGTCATCGGGACGTTCCGGATGTGCATCGCCGAGGGCGCCAAGAATCTCGGCAAGCCGTTTCGGGACGTCCGGAACCTGCCGGACGCCGAGCGCGACGCCTTCTACATGGGAATGTTCGATATGGTCATCGACCGCATGAAGCTGAACCTCGCCATGCGGCGCGCCTTCAAATACGACTGCCTGCAGATCTACGAGCGCTGGAAGGAGCGAACGCGGGAGATGGGAACGCCCCCCGCCGAGAGCGCCACCGCGCCCGAGATCGACCAGAAGAAACAGGATGAGCTGCTCAACGATCTCGACAGCCTCAACCTCGACGACATCGAGGGATTCGACCTTTAGGCGTCAATCCTCCCGGTCGCCCCGGCCCTTTTTTTTCCGCGAGACTATCTCCGCCAGCGAGCCCGTCCGCTCGAGGATCGCGCCGTCGGTTTTGGCGGTCGCGATGAGCTCGGCGAGCTGGCCCGCGCGCTCCTGATTTTTCAACTTCGGATAGCACTCGACCATGGACCGGTAGGCCGGATCGGTCAGATCGGACCATGAGGCGATGCGTAGCAGGCGCTCGAACGCCTCGGCCGCCTCCTCGTAATCGCGCTTCTTGAAATGCGCAAGCGCCTCTCGCGCGAGTTCGTCCTTCGTCTGCCGCTGCATCTGCGCGATGGAAAAGCGCCGCGATTTCGGCGGTTCGCCCGCGAGGAAAAAATTGCGCCCCGACTCGACGATGTGCGGCGTCGCGCGGACCTTTTTCAAAAGATACTCGTCATAGGCGTTGCCGCGCCCCACCGACGCCCGATCGAACACTGTGCGCACGATGCGCTCGGCGACGGGCGTGGCGATTTGCGCCGCGGCCATGCCGATCGAATGGTTCTGCTTGTTGCCCAGGCGAACGCCCACGATATAGGTGTCGCCGCCGGCGACGAAATGCGCGGTGGCCAGCGCATCCTTGAGTTCGTTGGAGGTCCCGGTTTTCCCGGCGCCGATTCCGTTCATGGCGGTCATGGAGCCGTCCGTCACGGCGTCGCGCATGGCCAGATTCACCAGGTTCGCGGCGGCCCGGACGCGCTCGCGGCCGAATCGCTCCAGGATGGGACAGCGGACGAGTCGATAGTCGGGAACGAGGCGGGCGCCGTTCGGCAAGAGCAGCGATCGCAGGTAGGTGTGCTTTCTGATGACGCCGTCGTTGGCGAAGAGCGAAAAGGCCAGCAGAAAGCGGTCGTAGCGCTGATCCCCGCTGGAGCCGCCGAGGATGATGGAGCGGAAGGGCTTGTGCCGCATGCGCTCGTCGGTGATGTTCATCGTCTCGTTCAGGAGCCGCGCGAAGGCGTCCGGCGTCACGATCTCCTGTATCTGGACGTGGATGCTGTTGACCGAGTTGGCGAGCGCGCGTCGCACGGTAATCCATTCGTCCGAATAGTCGCGATAGTTCTTGGGCGTCCAGAGCCAGTGCTTTTCGATGTCGGCGATGTCGTCGCGCCGGTCCGGGTACCGGCGGGCGAACTTCAGGAACTTGAGCTGTTGCTCGAGGGTGTAGTTCGCGTACGTGACCGAGGTGTTGCGCAGCTCGTCGCTAAGATGGTATCCCTCGAGCAGGAAGTAGAGCACCAGGAGCGGCTTGAGGCTCGATCCGAGCGACCGGTTCGCCTGCGTGATCCAGTCCCATTCCTCCTCGACCGCCGAGCTGCCTCCCACGTCCGCGAGGATCCGGTTGACCACGGTGACCGCATCCCCCCGCATCTCATTGGCCCGTATGATGCGCGCGCCGCCGTCGATGCGCACGACGGCCGGTTGTCCCTCCGCGCGATTGTCGGGATCGACATAGACATGCCCGGCGCTTGTATTGATGATCGACTGGAGCGACGCCTGCATCGCCGCGTCGATCGTGGTGACGACGATCGCGCCCGAATCGGAGCGTCCCGGCCCGAGCTCCGCGTCGAGCTCGCGCTTGATATTGTTCACCAGGCGGGTGTCGAGCGAAACGATGGGCGGCGCAAAATTGAAGTTGATCACGCGCTGCGCCATCGCCGCGCGGTGCTCGCGCCGCGAGATCGCCCCGTCGGCCAGGAGCAGGTCGAGGATGCGGTTGGTGCGGCGATCGATCCATTCGCGGGCGCGCAGCTTCACGGCGAGGTATTCGCGGTAGTTCCCCGGATCCACCTTGTACAGCGCGTTGGCCGCCGTCCAGTCGCGCACCGCCCTCGAGTCCGCACCGCCGGGCGTTTTCTCGACAAGCGCCGCGAGCTCGGCGGCCTTCTGCCACTGCGCCAGCTCCTTGATCCGCGACGGCTTCTTGATGGCCCCCACCAGCATCATCTGCTCCCGCAGCGTGAGCTCCGCAAGCGGCCGCGAGAAATAGATCTCGGCCTGCGATTGGAAGCCGCGTATGTCGGAATACAGGTGGCCGCCGTAGATCTCGTTCACATAGGCCTCGAGGATCTCGTCGCGCGACCAGTGCCAGGCGAGCGCGAGCGACGCGGGGAGCTCGTGTTTCTTCTGCTCGATCATCCCGGCGATGGGCGTCTTCGCGCGCGAGTGCTCCGGGATGAACTTGGTGAACAACAGCTCGACCACCTGGTTGGCGATGGAGCTCCCGCCGCGCGTTTCCACGTTGAGCACGGCCGTGAGCCGGTTCATCCGCCCCTCCGCGATCTTCGCCAGCCGGTCGAACCGGTTGCGCGCGCACACGCGGTGCGCCCATTCAAGAAAATCGCGCAGCCCCTTCTTGGCGATCTGGGGAACGATGACCAAGTTGTCGTTGCCCCGGTGCGGTATGGGGAACAGTCGATTGTAGAAGCGGCGGTCCTCGCGGATCACCACCGCTTTTTTCATGATGTCCGGGATCCCGTCCAGCGGCGACCACTTCTGCGTATTGGGCTTGTGATACACGACCGTCACGCATGCGCACAGATCGTTCGCCGAACGGATGAATTCGAGCGGCGCGTGATGGGCGGCGATCCGGTCCGGGAGCTTCGCGCGAAGCTCACGCTCCCGCACGTTCGCGGGATCATGCAGGACGATGCGCCCGCCGGTGATGCGCGCGATCCACTGCGCGAGACCGGCCGCAAGCGGCCGTCCGGCGATCAGCTCGGCGAGGCGGCCGTATCGGTCCCGATCGGCGGTGCGGCAGGCGGCAAGCTTCCGATCGTCGATGGCGATCACCGTGAGCCCCGTCTGGTCCTGTACGCGAAGGGCGCGGTAGACGCCGTAGTTGAGCTCAACGTGCAGGCGCGCGCCGCCGTCGATCGCGAACCGGTTTGGCCATACGGGCGCGGGACCGGACCGGTTAAAATTGTCGGCGACGGCGCCCTCGAGCATGCGGAACACGCGGTTTGCGCGCACCACATACGGCGAGGACGGCGACGCGATCTTCCGCGAGGAATCGACCGCGCTGAAGGCGGTCCGGTTCTTTGCGAATCCGTACAGTAAAATACCGGTGTCGAATGCGAGCGGAAGGGCGACCCAGAGACACAGGGCGACGATCGCCCCCATCTTGAGCAGCGGGACCGCGCGCTGCAGGCGGCTTGCGCGATTTCGCGCGCGCAGGCGCGACACCAGAACACGCTCGAGCGCGATCACCTCCGTGATCGAGAACAGCGGCCGCCGTCCCTCGTGAACGGCCGCGCCGCCGCGGATGAACTCCTCCGGCGTAAAACCGGGGAAGTAGTGCGCGATATAGCTCGCAGGGACCGGTCGCGCCATGATCCCGGGCGCAAGGAGGCCCTTGAACTCGGCGATGCGCGTCTTTTCGAACACGGGCGTACGCTGCCGACCGGGCTTGCGCTCAGAGAGACGGAGGAGCCGGCGGTCGATGATGGCGAGCTCCTGGAAATCGAACCATCGCTCGACCCCCGCGACACCGTGTTCCATGAGACCGGATTGCAGGTGTTCCCGCAGCGATTCGTCGGGAACGACATGCCGCGAAAAGACGCGCCGGTAGAGCCGCAGTCCGGCGTCGATGAACCGACGCACCCGACGCACAACGATGATGTGCGGATTGCGCAGCTCGAAGCGGCGGGACATCCCCGTGGTCGGGAGCGCGTTCAGGACGACGGACGTCGGACCCGGCTCCGGGCCGTGTGCGCCGGAGGGCGGGAAAAAGCGTGACAGGGATTGATCGCGCCTAAGCCGTTCGATGATCCCGTCGATCGCGTCGATCTTGTCCCGCAGGGTTCTCGCGTCGGGATCGAGGCACGGGCGCAGCGCCGCCGCGAGGACGCGCCGCCGTATCGTCGGGACGCGGATCCACAGGTCGTCGAGCACCCAGGTGCGGGGCGCGAGGAACGATACGACCTGTGCTGTGATGGCTCGGATCATGGAATCGCGGTGCGCGGATCGGTTCTGGACGGACTATTGGCGCACGGGGCGATTTGTCAATTGTAATGTTCCCAGGCCTTTGCGCGGCGCGCGGCGCGCGCCGACCCGGCGACATCCAAGAGCGCGCTGTCGCGCGCCCATGCCGCGTGCGTCGCCTCGTCGGCGGCGTCGAAGAGCGTTTGCGCCTCGCGCATGATCTCAGCGACCATCCCGGCGGCGCCGGCGTAGAGGATGTGCACCGCCGGCGACGAGGGATCGTCGTCCGACAGGGTGCGGAGCGTCACGAGCGCGGTGAGCATCCGCTCGCGCAGGGGGGAGGGCCAACCGAACAGACACGCACAGCGGCAGGCGAAGGCGACTGCGGCGGCGGTCACATGGATGTCCTCGATCGTCCGGAAGGGCTTGATGTAGTCCGTGTAACCGTCTCCGGGGAGGATTTGATCATCGGCGACGGTCGCATTGTGTATCGCCAGCGCGCCGTGGCGTATCTCGGGGATGAACGGCAGGTCCTTCATTAGCTCGATCGCGACGCCCGTGGCGGGGAGGTCGATCGCGACCAGCCGCAGGTCGCTCGTCCCGTCGTCGCGCGCGCCCCGCGTTGCGGCGACGAACAGACGCTTCGCATCGGCGGCCATCGACACGAACTTTTTCCTTCCGGTCATGCGCCACGACGCATCGCCGTCACGCACGAGCGTCGTACGGATCGCCTTCGGATGCCCCCCGCCCTCCTCGGTCACGCACAGCGCGGCGGTGGCCCCATCGTCCAGCGACGGCACCAGTCGCCCGAGCGCCGATTCATAGCCGGCGGCGAAGGCATAGGCCAACCGGTCGGCGAGAAAGCCGCCGGCGATGGCGCGGTCGGCCGAATGCGTCCACTCGGCGCGGACGCGGGCGAACCGCGGGAGCCAGTCCTCGAGCGTCGGGAGCGGCGTCGTGTCGATCGCGCGCCCGCTCTCCAGCAGCCAGTCGATTATGGCGCGCGGACCGGGCGCGGTCATGGGCGCTTCCGCCGGTACTTCTCGATGTCGGCGAGTCCCAGGCTGCTTTTCGTCCGGGCGAGCATCTCGTCGTCCGATATCCGGATGATCTCCATCGTCATGACGTTCTCGCCGAGACGAACGGTGGCCGTGCGGCCCGAGAGCGCGTAATCGAACCGGTTCCCCTCAAGGACGAAGCCGCCGTCCTTACGGAACTCGATTGAGAGCGGATCGCCGTGCGGATCGCAGGCGCCCTGCTCGTTGCACTTCACGCCCACCGTCTCCCAGGCGCCGATGAGTTTCTGATTCAGGTCGGCCTTGCCGCAGGCGGCAAACGCCAGGACAACGGCAAGGAGGGCGATGCTGATTCTCGTCGCGTTCATGTGGGTTCCTCTGTCTATCTTATATCTCGTAGTGCGCGCACCATTCGTCGCAACACGGCCAGCTTTCGATGCGAAAGCGCTCCACGCAGGCCAGCGTCTCGAGCGCGGCGTGAAACCGCGGATCGCCCGACGATGCCGGATCGCCGATGTAGACGAGCCGGCGGCCGCCCGCGGCGCGATAGGCGGCAAGCGCGGTATGCGCCATATAGGAACGCGGGTCCGGCCAGCACAGGAAGAGCGTCCGGTCCGGGTGCGCCCCGGCGGCCGTCTCGTCGGCGCGCAGGACGGGGCGCCACTCGTCGTCGAACCAGGTGTTTTCGACGCCGCACGGCGCGGCCGAATCATACAACGCCCCGTCGGGAGGGAACTTGTCCAGCGCGATCACGTCCGCGCCCGCCTGCGCCAGGCACCACGCCCAGTAGCCGTTCCCCGCGCCAATCTCGACGATGGGCGCGAGGCGGACGAGCAGGCCGATGGCGCGATCGTCGGGCACCGCGAAGGCGTAGCGCCCGATGAGCTCGGACCGCCGCCGATAGAGCTCCTCCGTACGGGCGCCATCATGACGCCCGAGGCGTTCCATGGCCGCGAGAAACTCGTCACGGTACGGATTTCGAATCGTCGTGGAGGGGCGTGATCTCATGGACGGTAAACTCCCCGGCCGGATACGACTTGTACGCGCCGCGCACGCGCACGAGCCGGTACAGGAGCGACTGCAGGTTCGGAAACATGAGGCTGATGACCGGGTTGAGCGGAATGTGCAGATCGTCCTTGGTCTTGAGGATGTAGTGCTCGTTTTTCCCGGGCAGCGAGCTCGCGCGCTCCAACGGAAACTTCCGCTTCACGATGATGCCCTCGTACGACGTCGGCGGTTTGATCGCGGCGGCCGGCGCCGTTTTCTTTTCGGCGGTGCAGGCGAGAAGCGGCATCATCAACATGAATGCCACGAACGCAATGCGCCGCCGGGGCATAGTGATGGCGCGGGAGATTCGCACGGGCCGTTCCCGCTAGTCCTGCACCATCAGGAAGAGCGAGTCCACATAGGGCGGGTCCTCGCGGTCCATGATGTCGATGATGGCCTTGTGCTTGCGCTTCTTCATCTCGCCGAAGATGCCGGGCTTGAGGCTCAGGGTCTTGGCGAAACCCACCGCGTCGGCCATGAGCTCGTCCTGGCCCGCGGAGGCCTTCTCGATGATGCCGTGCTGCGCGAGCTCGGCCGCCCCCACGCGCTTCCCGGTGAGGTACATCTCGTTGAACTTGTACTCGGGAAGGGCCTTGCGGACGAAGGCGATCATGCCGGGAAGGAACGGGATGCCGATGGTGACCTCCGGAAAGCAGAAGAAGCCGCGGTCGGCGCGCATGAAGCGGAAGTCGCAGGAGCAGGCCATGATGGCGCCGTTGCCGAAGGCGTGCCCGTTGATGGCGGCGATGACGGGCTTGGGAAAGAGCAGAAAGGCCTTGAAGACGTCGTTCATGCCGTACATCCACTTCTTGATGGACTCCATGTCCTTCTCGCCCATGCGGCCGCCGAGCCAGTTGATGTCGACGCCCAGGCAGAAGTTCTTTGGATCGTTCGAGGTGACGACGACGGCCTTGATGTCGGCGTCGGCCTTGATCTGCTCGAGGCAGCCCAGCATGTCCTTCACGAAATCGGGGTTGTGGCGGTTCTCGCCGTTGGTCATCGTCACCAGGGCGACGCTCTCGTCCTTTTTCCATTCAACTACAGCCATGATCTCCTCCAGCTCGTGACAAATCGTTACGCACTATGATTTTCGACTTAGGCGGGGCGCGCTCTTTGTGTCCACAATTATTTGGAAAAATGTCTTGCGCAATACCGAACGGGGCGCGATATATCCAAAAATAACACTGTTATGGTACTATCAAGAGGTGAGAACATGGAAACCAGAATCACCAAGCTCTTTGGCATCAAGTATCCCATCATCCTCCCCGGCATGAGCTGGATCAGCACGCCCGAGCTCGTGGCGGCCGTATGCAATGCCGGCGGCATCGGCTGGCTCGCGACCGGCCCGTTGAGCGCCGAACAGACGCGCGAGGCCATTAAAAAAATCCGTTCGCTCACCAAGAAGCCCTTCGGCTGCGGCTGCACGCTCCTCATGCCCGGCGCGCGCGAGAACGCGGAGGTGATGCTTGAGGAGAAGGTCCCGGTCATCAACGTGTCGCTGGGGAAATGCGACTGGATCGCGGAACGGGCGCACAAGTACGGCGGCAAGGTGATCGCGACCGTGACCACGGTGAAGCACGCGATGGCGGCCGAGGCGCAGGGCGCCGACGCGGTCCAGGTGACCGGCAACGAAGCGGCCGCGCACGGCAGCCAGGTGACCACCATGGTGCTGGTTCCCGCGATCGCTCGCGCGGTGAAGATCCCGGTCGTGGGCATCGGCGGCGCGGCCGACGGGGCCGGCATGATGGCCATACTCGCGCTGGGCGCCGAGGGCGTGGGCATGGGCACCCGCCTTGCGCTCACCAAGGAAAGCCCGGTCCACCAGACGACCAAGGACGCGCACGTGAAGGCGGGCATCGACGACACCATCTACTCGAACCGCTTCGATGGCCTGTACTGCCGCGTGCTGGACACGCCGGCCGCGAAGAAATCCATCCGCCAGGGGATGAGCCTGCCGCGCGCGGGCCTCGCCTCCTGGAAGATCGCCAAGGCGATGAACCTGCCGTGGATCAAGCTCGCGATCGGCACCATGCTGCAGGGCCCCAAGCTCATGATGCAGCTCGCGCACTTCGCGACCGCCTTCGAGAAAATCCAGGACGCCACCGAATTCGGCGATCTCAAGAAGGGCGTTGCGCTCATCGGCCAGGTGCAGGGCCTCATCCACGACATCCCCACCGTCAAGCAGGTGATCGACACGACCATCGCCGAGGCGAAGGAGATCGAGAAACGGTTAGCGAAATCGGTGAAATAATTGCGGTAAGCGCGCGCGTTGGGACAAGGTACCGCCTCGTCCCGGGTGCGTGCATGCATAAACCACAAGGGTCGGCGAATGCCGGCCCTTTTTGTATTGACAGGCCCGACATGAAGGTGTATTTTTCAATGGCATTGATGAGAGCGTGGATTACAAAGGAATAGCACCATCGTGAAAAAAAGTGCGAAAGACTGGCTTAAACAGACGGAAAATGATCTATCATGGGCGCATGATACGCTTCGGGCCGGAAAGTATGCCCAGGCGTGTTTTATCTGCCAACAGGTGGCCGAAAAAGCGCTGAAGGCGATCGCATATGATCGAGGGTGTGATATGATGAAATCGCATTTGGTCATGGAAATTGCTAGAAGTTAAATTTAAGACCTGTGTATAGGACTTTTTGGCTTGGAAGGGGCTGGTTGCGGGTTTGATCCAGTTCTCATAACCGGCAGTATATCTCTTAACGCATTGCGGAAAGGGGCTGAGTTTCCTTGATGGTCATCGAAGAGTCGGTAAAGAAGAAGGGGCCGCGGGATTCAGGAAAAGGGAAAAAGGAAACGATACTGTACGCCTATGCCGTGATGGCGGTGTTGGCCGATGGTACCGTCATCGAGGGAACGGCATCTCTCGCCTCGCCCTCGCTCACCTTCACGCACCACAAGAACGGCGTTGCCTTTGAAAAGACCGTTCGCTTCGACGATATCGCGAGCATCAGGGCCATCGAATGGAAGACCGTCGGACGCGGCGAGGACCCCGGGGAGGAAACCCGGCTCTACCACTTTTATCCGTCACGATGGAAGGTCGTTTTTTAATCGGACGAGCTCTACGACTTCAAGGGCCAGATAACGCTGTTCAATACGCTTACCATAAAAAATCGCGACAGGAGCGCGGTCGTGTACGGGTACTTCGTGGATTACTGGAAAAAAACGGGAAGGGCGTCCAACATGTGGCATAACGCGCGATTGAGCGATTTCAATTATCCCCGGCATCACCCCGACCGCAAGGCGTGCATGTTGGTGCAGTTTAAATAATCATTACGCTACTGAGAATTTTATCATGCCTGCGATTTCACTCCGGGACATAGGTCCCGTTATCTGTTTCTGATAACCGATTGTATGTCTCTTGACTCCTGACGGGAAGAGTGGCTTTCCATATAATCAAAATATACAAGGGCCGTTTATCTGCAACGGCCCCTCGAGCAATCATAGAAATAATTGACTATTTACTGACGACCTTGAGTTTACCATCTTTTATCGCTTTCTGAACCCCTTTTGACTTGAATTCCTTACCTGTTACCAGAACCACTTTACCAGGGGTGAACCCGATATATCTGATATCAGCCTGGATATAAATTATTTTATCGGTCGTATTCATGACCCTTTCTGCGAGAAGGGGCGACACCATGAAAATCAGGAGAACGAGTGCTACAATCAGTCTTGAAATCTTCATAACAGTACCTCCCAGGGATATAAAAACACACGTACTGAGATAGGACAATCTTCTCGACACGTAAACAATTTTTTCAGAATAACCTCTGTCTGTGTGAAAATTTAACTTCCCCACCATTATCCAAAAATTGGTCTTGTAAAGTCCTCAATGAACCATCCAAGGAACATCAGACCCTCACACGCCAACAAGTCCGCGACACCTATTTAATGATTTTGTTCATTATGATCCCGCTTCGCCCGGGCAACGATATTTTTCGCCATCTGTCTGAAAAGCACTTTATGGAAGGGATACAGCGCATACCAATACACGCGTCCCCCTACGCCCTTCGGTATAAAATATCCGGTCACAAGAAGTCTTCCGCCATGGTCTACAAATTCCAGCCAGGCCTTTCCGGGAAGTCGCATCTGCGACAACAGAAGCAATCGTTCTTTCTCCACAAATTTTAAGTCCGGTGTCACGCACTTTTTGGCCGGAATGGGACTGTCTGCAGGGCTGATCCAGTTCTCATAACGGCAGTATACCTATTGACCCATTGCGGAAAGGGGCGGGGTTTCCTTGATTGTCTTTTTACGAGTGTAACCTGAAAAAGTCTTGACTTTTTCAGGTTACACGACAAAATAGTCACCATGGAGCATCGCACTGAATATCAGAAGACTTGGGAAATCCTCAAGCCTCACCGGCAGATGGTGTTCATAAGCGGCCCCCGTCAGGCGGGAAAAACGACCTTCGCCCGAATGCTCGCCTCGGAGGCGCCGAATTCCCTATACTTCAACTGGGACCTTCCCGACGACAAGAAACGTC
>ERZ795049.2135-NODE-2135-length-23720-cov-5.406423_pt1 | contig 23720 bp, 22 predicted proteins | sample MGYA00375133_ERZ795049 | MGnify/ENA primary metagenome ERZ795049 (study PRJEB30178, sample SAMN05720147) | activated sludge metagenome | isolation source: anaerobic digester from wastewater treatment plant | place: Japan | collected 2015-04-20 ... | reverse complement strand
TTTATGTTTGAATTTTTGGCATTTTTTGATTTTGTATATTGGTTGTGTTTTAATAACTCATGTATTTGCTGAAACCGCACGATTTGTATTATAATTGAAGAAGACAAAAGGGGAACCATCTACTTTGCTCAACAGGAGGATACATAATGCTGAAAAAACTGCTGCCGTGCCTGGGGGAATATAAAAAATATGCGCTTCTGACCCCGGTTATGGTTATTGGAGAAGTCATACTGGAAATATTTCTGCCGCTGATTATGTCAAAGATTATAGATGTAGGTATCAGGAACGGAGATACGGGTTATGTCTTCAAAATGGGAGCTTTAATGGTCTTAATGGCTCTTCTTGCACTTTTGTTCGGAGTATTGTCCGGACGGTTTGCGGCTGTTGCAGGCATGGGCTTTGGCAAGGGATTACGGAAAAGACTGTTTGACAAAATTCAGGAATTTTCCTTTGCCAATATCGATAAATTCAGTACAGCATCCCTGATTACCAGGGTTACCGCTGATGTGACAAACACACAGCAAGCTTTCATGATGATAATAAGAATGTTTGTAAGAGCACCGGTAATGCTCGTAAGCGCAACCATTATGGCGATTGCAATCAATGCAAAGTTGGCTTTAATATTTCTGATTGCCATACCTGTGATGGGAATAGCGCTTTATTCTATTGCTGCGAAAGCCTATCCCCGCTTCCAGGCAATGCTGAAAAAATATGACGGCATGAACGCTTCAGTACAGGAAAACCTGATTGCTATCCGCGTTGTCAAAGCATTTGTACGCGAGAACCATGAAAGGGAAAAATTCATAGATGCTGCAAATGCTGTCCGTGAAACACAGATAAAAGCGGAAAAACTTCTCATCCTCAGCATGCCGATAATGCAGCTCGTTATGTATGGATGTATGATTTCAATTTCATGGTTCGGAGGCAGGATGATAATAGGAGGGACACTTCTGACCGGTGAGCTTATGGGCTTTATCAGCTATGTTATGCAGATACTGATCTCATTGATGATGATTTCTTTTATTTTTGTAATGATTGTAATATCGAGAGCTTCAGTACTCCGCATTATTGAGATTATTGACGAGGAAATTGATATCAGGGATAAGGTTGGGGATTCCGGTCTGAGAGCAGAGAATGGCTCAATAGTTTTTGACAATGTAACTTTCAGCTATAGTAAAAGCAGTGAAAACCCAACTCTGAGCAACATAAGCTTCGAAATAAAATCCGGTGAAACCATAGGAATTATTGGCGGTACGGGTTCCGGCAAAACAAGCCTTGTTCAGCTTATCCCCCGTCTTTATGATGTAACGGAAGGAAGGGTTTTGGTCGGAGGGTACGATGTTCGTGATTATACTCTTGATACGCTGAGGGATGCGGTTGCTATGGTGCTGCAGAAGAATGTCCTTTTTTCGGGGACAATAAAGGAAAACCTGAAATGGGGCAATAAAAACGCAACAGACGAAGAAATTGAAGAGGCCTGTAAAGCGGCGCAGGCTCACGACTTTATTGTTTCCTTTTCCGAAGGCTACGAAACTTTTCTGGGACAGGGCGGTGTGAACGTATCCGGAGGACAAAAGCAAAGGCTTTGTATTGCAAGAGCCTTGCTGAAAAAGCCAAAAATCATAATACTGGACGACAGCACAAGTGCTGTCGATACCGCCACAGATAGCAAAATCCGGCAGGCCTTCAGGGATAAACTGTCGGATGTTACCACAATCATTATTGCACAGCGTATCGCTTCTGTCTGCGACGCCGACAAAATAATAGTAATGGATGACGGTAAAATTGACGCAATCGGCACCCATGAAGAGCTGCTTGCAACAAACTCCATTTACAGGGAAGTCTATGAGTCACAGCAGAAAGGAGTTGCATAAGCCATGCAGGGACCAATGAGAAGACGTCCGGCTGCAAAACCGAAAAATGCAGGCAAAACCATTGGCAGATTATTGAAATATATGTTCCGCTACAAGCTCCATCTGACTATTGCGGCAGCCTCCGTCATTGTCAGCTCAGCGGCAAATGTCGCGGGCACATATTTCTTAAAGCCTATAATAAACCAGTATATTGTTCCTTTAATCGGAAACAAAGACCCGGATCTATCAGGCTTTGCTTCTATAATAATTCTTCTGGGAATGATATACATTCTGGGGGTTGTTGCGACTTACACCTTTAACAGATTGATGCTGAACATATCTGCAGGAATTTTATATAAGATGCGGGTCGATTTATTTACACACATGGAATCTTTGCCGATCAGGTATTTTGATGCCCATACCCACGGAGAATTAATGAGCCGGTATACGAATGATATCGATACCCTGCGTGAAATGATGGGCCGCGGTATGCCGAACCTGTTTTCGTCGGCTTTGACCGTAACGGGGGTATTTGTAATGATGCTGGTGCTCAGCCCTCTTTTAACGGTTCTTGCGGTGCTTATGCTTATCCTTATGCTATACGTAATAAGAAAAATCGGCGGCAGGAGCGCGATATTTTTTAAGAATCAGCAGAAGGAAATAGGCAAGGTCAACGGCTATGTTGAGGAAATGGTTGAAGGTCAAAAGGTGATTAAGGTATTTTCTCATGAAGATACAGTCAAAGGTGAATTTGAGCGGCTGAATGAAGAATTGTGCAAAGCTGCTACAAGCGCCCATACCTTTGCCAATATATTAATGCCTGTTATGGGAAATCTTTCTTACATACATTATGCCTTAACTGCTGCAGTCGGAGCAGTTATGACAATCGAGGGATACCTTGATGTGGGTACAATTGCTTCTTTCCTGCAGTATTCACGCTCATTCGCGCATCCCATAACACAGGCTTCTCAGCAGTTAAACTCTATTCTAAGTGCCCTTGCGGGTGCAGAGCGTATTTTTGAAGTACTTGACGAAAAGCCGGAGACAGATGAAGGGTATATTGAACTCGTACATATAGAGAAAAGGGAAAACGGAGAGATAGTAGAGACAATGAATCCGACAGGTATGTGGGCATGGAAGCATCCCGACTGGGAAGCCGGTGCAAGGTACACGGAGGTAACCGGTGATGTACGCTTCGAGGGCATCTCCTTTGGTTATAATAAAAATGAAATTGTATTAAAGGGAATAAGCCTTTATGCAAAACCGGGGCAAAAAATTGCTTTTGTCGGCTCTACAGGTGCGGGGAAAACTACTATTACCAATCTTATCAACCGTTTTTACGATGTGCCGGATGGGGAAATAACCTATGACGGTATAAATATTAACAAAATAAAGAAAGCAGATCTGAGACGTTCTCTCTCAATGGTTCTGCAGGATACACACCTGTTTACCGGAACAGTTATGGAGAATATCCGGTATGGAAGGCTGGATGCTTCGGATGATGATGTCATTAAGGCAGCAAAGCTTGCAAATGCACACTCATTTATCAGTCACCTGCCCCAGGGTTACAACACTATGCTGACTTCGGACGGTGCCAATCTGAGTCAGGGGCAGCGCCAGCTTCTTGCTATTGCCAGAGCTGCCGTCGCTGACCCTCCTGTATTGATACTGGATGAAGCGACCAGCTCTATTGACACAAGGACGGAAGCCCTGATCGAAAAAGGCATGGATACCTTGATGGAAGGCAGAACTGTTTTTGTCATTGCCCATAGGCTTTCTACCGTACGTAATTCCAATGCCATCATGGTCCTTGAAGATGGAAGAATAATTGAGCGCGGAGACCATGAGGATTTAATCAAAATGCAAGGTAAATATTATCAGCTGTACACCGGTATGTTCGAACTGTCGTAGCATTTTTCCTGTTCACTGAAAAAGCCCCTGATATCTGATATCTGGGAGATTATTTTTCTTGCTGTTTCCGGGCGGTTCATTGTATATAAATGTATTCCGTCCGCCCCGGAGGACAGAAGGTCTATTATCTGTTCCGTTGCATAGGCAGTACCGGCTTCCTTCAATGCCGCGGGATTATCTCCGTATCTGTCCAGTATGCGTCTGAACTTGCCCGGAATGGATGCTCCGCAAAGATTAGTTATACGCTCAATCTGATTCTTGTTTATTACGGGCATTATACCGGCGGAAACCGGTAGATCAACCCCTGATATTTCGAGCTTTTCTTTAAAGGAATAGAAAAGATCGTTATCAAAGAAAAGCTGAGTTATCAGGAAATCAGCCCCGCAATCCGCCTTTGATTTAAGATGCTTTAAATCCTCGATCCTATTTTTGCATTCTATATGTCCTTCAGGATAGCATGCAGCGCCTATACAGAAGTCGCTTTTTTCCTTTATATGGCCAATAAGGTCTCCGGCATATTTGTATTGTGTTTGATTTAAACAATCCGGGTTCCCATCCGCAGGGAAATCACCTCTCAGAGCCAACACATTTTCTATTTTGTTTTCCCGAAGCTGCTTAAGGATATTGTCGATATCATCCTTTGTTGAGCCTATGCAAGTGAGATGAGCAAGAGCTTCAATTTTATAATTATTTTTTATAATACCGGCAATATTGACTGTGTGAGCCCTGCTGCTGCCGCCTGCGCCGTAGGTCACGCTTATAAAGCCCGGATTCAGATCCGACAGCGCAGCTATGGTATCCAGTATGGTATTAATTGGAGATTCCGGCTTCGGCGGGAATATCTCAAGGGATATTACAGGTTTGTTTTTAAAAAGTTCTTTTATTTTCATTTCCATCCTCCTTAGGCTTTTAGTATTTTAATATCTCCCTGGGCACCCATTTTGTTGCCAATTATTAGGACAACTCCTTCTATTCCTTTAATAGACATGGCAAATTCAATTCCGGCTTTGATATCGTCCCTGCTTTTGACTATATTCCCTGTGGCGGTTGCCACGGCATCAGCCAGAACCGCATCCTTCGAGACTACGACTGCGGCATCTGCGCAGCCGAAGCTCAGCGAGTGCCCGACAGTTCCGCTTGATGTGCATATTCCAAATTCCCGGTCATTGCCGGGAATAAGGAGGGCAAGTTTATTTGAGAAGGGTGAGTCTCCTGCATATATAAGTGTTCGTCTCTCCCTTTTGGACTTTATATATATATCTCCCCCATTTTCTACTATTACTTCATCGGTAAATTTAAGAAGGTGCCTTCCAACATATTTTGAAACGGCTCCGGCCACCGCCGCCATGGGCCCTACGCCTGCAAGCCTTGCTGCAAGGCACATTGCCTGAATAATATCAGGTGCGTTATGTTCGGATTCAATCGGGACCAGGCTCGTTAGAAATATGGGATGTTTTTTAATGTATTCGGTAATCTCCCGCCGATATCCGATAAGGGAATTTCTTGCTTCCTCCTCCAGGTTTGATATGGCAGATATCTGCAGATCGGATTCATACTCGCATACGTTAAAGCTTACCAATTCATCAGTTTTCATATATTTGCGGTAGCTTCTTTCCTGATACATAAAAATCACCTATGCCGTATATTTCAAACTTATAACTCTTAATGGGCACGCCTTCACGCAGGCGTTGCAGTGTGTGCAGACAGACTCGTTAAAGCTCAGAGTCCAATCTTCCTTTTCCATGCAAAGGGCGTCTTCGTTGCATACCGCAGTGCAAGCGCCGCAGTTTACACATTTTTCCTTATCTATATCCAGACTGCTCATTTCATACCTCCTATATATTTCGTAAATTTTAATTTAAGGAATGCAGCATCGTATCCGTGGGGAAAGCTGCTATAGGAGGCTGGAGGGTAAAGCCATTTTCGGCAACCCACTTCTTTAATTCCAAAGCAATTTTCCTGGCCTTATAAAGGCTTGAAAGGGGCGATGTTTTTATTTTTTTGTCCTCAATGACAACATACCCGCTTCTCAATTCTTCATAGCTGCATCTTGCAATTACCGGTCTGTTAAGGCTTGGTACGCTGTAGTCCACAATCCCTGTATAAATATCCTTGTTCCGAACCGAAAGACTATAAAGAAGCTGGTCGTCAAGAACCGGTATGGGTATCCCTATTCCTACAAACATTGAAGTACCATAGTTCTCAAAGACTGCAGGCCTTATATATTCAGTGCTCATTTGCTTCAGGTCTCCTATTACCGCAAGGGTACATGCCGAAGAAAGTGGTACTCCGTTCTCGCCCCTTGTCTTCCCGCTGGCAAATTGGGTTCCCTGCCAGGATATATAACCCTGGGCACCGGCCAGAAAAATCTTTGTGCCGATTCCGATGGTCCTTAGATAAGGGTCCTTAAGCAAGGGGCTTAATTCTCCCGAGGTGGAATAGTTCACATTTCCCATGCACGGCTGAAGGACACCCATGTAAGTATATAAGGTTCTATCCGAGGTGTTTATTGCCGCGGCATAATTCTGGTAGCAGTTTCTCGGGTTGAAAAGGTAAGCTTCGTTTATCGAATCCTTTGTAATGTATGTGTCCAGCTCAAGGCGCGGATAACAATCAGTGCCGTGGGAGTAAGCCTTAAGGTTTATCTTTTTGCCCTCAATCAGATCGCAAATCACATGAGCCCCTCCGTATTCTATGCCCTTATCCTTTGAGGGCTCTGTAGCCCCTATATATGAATCCACTGCGGCAAGCCCTCCATAGGCATTTACATTGTTAAGCTCTATTCTTTCCATTCTGATTGGCGGGTCCGAGTGCCCGAAATTAAGGAAGGCCCCGGAGGAACACATTGGTCCGAAGGTTGCGGTTGTCACTACATCCACATAGCTTGCTGCTCCGGCAATGCCTTGCTCCTCTACTATGCCTGTCAGTTCTTCGGCTGTAACCACAACGGCTTTTCCTTTACTTATCTTATCGTTGATTTCTTCATAGGTCTTTTTTACTGGCATACGATTTTTTACCTCCTCTAAGTTTTCGATTATAAGACAATAGAAAGCAAATGGAAAAGGCCGCTTCCGGATAAGAAAGCGGCCTGAATTCGGCTCATAAAGTATATTATACCTTATGTCTATGCTATCCTTATCTCTCAGAATAAAAATTCTGCAGGAATTGACACCGCTGCATTCGAATGAGAATGCCGGTTGTCGGGCTTCATCGGGCCAGTCCCTCCACCTCTCTGGATAAGTATTGAATATTCAATTTTTACACTTATATGAGATTCTATTTTATTTTTTACCATTTGTCAATACATTATGTAAAAAATTTTTTTTAGTGCGCCTACTAATAATGCCAATAGATAGCAGGTATGCTAAAATATTTAAATGTTGCATTTGACGATAAAATATGTATATTATATGTTAAATCCGAAAGGATTAAGATACCTGCATTGGAGGGTTCTATATGAACATAGATAAGAAAGAAGTTTTAAGATATCTGGGTTATCGTGGCCAGAAAATAGATGACAGTCTGGCAGGCCTTTTGGATGAATGTGTAAGCGAGGTCAGGACTGTTTCAAATTTGGGCTTTACATATGAAATATATGATATTGAGGGTAATGAAGAAGGTCTGTGCCTGAAGGGCACTACTCTCATACTTCGGGGAAGGGATATCCACTCTAATCTGGCCAAAGCGGAAAAATGTGCCGTAATGGCCGTGACCCTGGGGCTTGAAGTTGATAGGCGAATAGATTTTTATACCAGGGCGGACCTGACAAAAGGGCTGATTTTTGATGCCTGTGCTACAGCAGCAGTAGAATCCTGCTGTGATATTGTCCAGGAAGAAATAAAAGCCAGGGCAAAAATCATGGGATTGGAAACAACCTCCAGATTCAGTCCGGGCTATGGTGATTTTTATATAGGTATTCAAAAAGAGATTGTCAGGGCATTGAAAACTTATGAGAAAATAGGGCTTAGTGTAAATGAAAGCAGCATAATGATTCCGAGGAAATCGGTGACGGCAATAATCGGCATGCAGAATGAGGGCTGCGATACAGTGGAATGCAAATGCGGCAGCTGTGAAGATAAATATTGTTCATACAGAAGGGACAGAGACTATGAATAAATTGTTTAAAAATGATGAATTCCTGATATTTGACGGAAGCATGGGAGTTTTGCTTCAGAAATATGGGCTGAAGATTGGGGAACTTCCCGAAAGCTACAACATTAAATACCCTGAAATTGTATCAAATATACATAAATCATATATAGCTGCCGGGGCGGATGTGATAATTACAAATACCTTTGGGGCCAGCAGATACAAGCTTAAGGACTCAGGTTACGGAGTGGGTGAAATAGTAAAAAGTTCTCTGGATATTGCAAGAAAGGCTGCGGGGGATAAGCTTATCGCTCTTGATATAGGGCCCATAGGGCAGCTGATGGAGCCTTACGGTACATTGTCCTTCCAGGATGCTTATGATGCTTTTGCGGAACAGATAGTCGAGGGAGCATATGCAGCGGATATGATACTGATAGAAACCATGTCGGATATATATGAGGTAAAGGCGGCAGTACTTGCAGCAAAAGAAAACAGCAGCCTGCCCGTAATATGCACAATGACCTTTCAGGCGGACGGAAGGACTCTGACAGGAACTGATCCGATAACTATGGTGAATATTTTATCGCATCTTGGAGTTGATGCGTTAGGAGTAAACTGCTCACTGGGACCCAAGGAAATGATTCCCGTGCTTGCAGAGATACTTAAATATTCTTCCGTACCTGTTATAGTACAGCCTAATGCGGGTTTGCCCGCCTTGGTGGACGGCAAAACAATATTTAACATCAGTCCGGAATCCTTCGGGAAGTATATGGCAGAAATGGCGGGTATGGGGGCTTCAATGCTGGGGGGCTGCTGCGGCACTAATCCTGACCATATCAGGGCCCTGAAAGAAGCTGTTACAGGGCTTAAGCCCAAAAGGCCAAGGGTTGAGAAGCTTACTGCAGCCAGCTCAGCAACAGCTACAGCAGTTATCGGAGAAGGAATAAAAATAATAGGTGAGAGGATAAACCCGACAGGCAAAGTAAAATTAAAGGAAGCGCTGAAAAATGACGATATGGACTATTTGCTCAAGGAAGCAATAGCCCAGAGGGATGCCGGAGCCCATATACTTGATGTAAATGTAGGACTGCCGGAAATAGATGAAAAGGAAATAATGGTAAAGGCAGTAAAGCAGATACAGGGCATAGTTAATCTTCCTTTGCAGCTTGACAGCACAAACCCCGATGTAATAGAGGCAGCAGCGAGGATATATAACGGAAGGCCTATTATAAACTCGGTAAACGGTGAAAAGAAAACAATGGACAAGATATTTCCCATTGTGAAGAAATATGGATGTCTGGTTGTCGCCCTTACCCTTGACGAAAAGGGCATACCGGAAAAAGCGGAAGACAGGTTGAAAATTGCCGAGAGAATAGTCAGGAGGGCAGAAGAGTTCGGAATAGACAGGGAAGACATTATAGTCGACTGCCTTGTACTGACTGCATCGGCACAGCAGAAAGAGGTTCAGGAAACCATAAAGGCCGCAGCCCTGGTAAAAGAAAGGCTCGGACTCAGGACTACCCTTGGGGTAAGCAATGTTTCCTTTGGACTGCCCGACAGGGAACTGCTTAACAGGACCTTTCTGACAATGGCGCTTGCTTCCGGACTTGATGCGCCCATAATAAATCCTATGGCAGAGGATATGATGAATGCAATAAAGGCATACAATGTGCTCCGGAACATTGATAAGGACGCGAAAGAGTATATCGCAAGCCGTTCTTCGACTACAGTCAGTACTGCAGTCAAGGAGAAAGAAACAGTCCGGGATCTTACAAAAATAATAATTGACGGGATGAAGGAAGAAGCTGCACCAATGGTCAGACAGCTGCTTTCGAATCACGAGGGAATAGATATTGTGGACAATTATCTGATACCCGCCCTTGATATTGTAGGACAGAAATACGAATCGGGTGAAATCTTCCTTCCACAGCTTATCCAGTCTGCCGAAACCGTAAAGAACGCCTTTAATGCCATAAAAGAGCATATTCTCCAAAATGCCGGAGAGGGTTCGGGTGTAAGCAAGGGAAAAGTTGTTATTGCTACGGTAAAGGGCGATATACATGACATAGGCAAGAACATTGTAAAGATACTGCTGGAAAACTACGGTTTCCAGGTCTTTGATCTGGGAAAGGATGTGGAGACTGAGGAAATCGTGAAAAAGGTCAGAAGGGAAAAGGCTGCTCTTGTCGGGCTGAGTGCCCTTATGACCACAACTGTGAAGAGTATGGAGGAGACTATCAAGGCCCTCAGGAAGCATTGCCCGGACATCCGGGTAATGGTAGGGGGGGCGGTGCTTAACGCAGATTATGCAAAAATGATAGGGGCAGATTTCTATGGAAAGGATGCCAGAGAGGCAGTTAAAATCACCCGAAAGTTCTATGGATGTGAATAAGACTGAGAACATATCCATAATACCGGAAACTTAGTTATCCGGATTCTCCAGCTTTCGATACAGGGTTCTAAGCCCTATACCCAGTTCTTTTGCGGCTTGTTTTTTGCCGTTCAGGTTCAAGCCGTACTTGTCCAAAGCAGCTTTGATAGAGCCGGCCTAAATGTTTTTGATATCCCCCTTCAAATTGAAGTCAAGCCTTCCTCTATGATTTTTGAAATTATCCGGAAGGTTTTGAATTGATATTATCTTTGCATTTCATATTTACTGCATATTCAATAAGATTTTCAAGCTCCCGGGCATTTCCGGGCCAGTCATAGGCAAGTCGCATATTTCATCCGGAAACAGTGTGCATCTCTGGGCAAGCTCAAATATTCCCGGTTTTTCTTCATTATTCAGTTAAGGATTTCAAATGTGTAAAATATGGCAATTGAATTGTCAGAATTGGCAAATACAATTTGCCTTACCTCGGGCAAATGCGGGGAAACCATAAGAAATACAAGGGTTTTGTCAAAAGATGCAATGAAGATGTTTGGCATGGAGTTTGCTAAATAATAGAACAATAGAAAAAAGGAGGTAATTACATGTCAAAGGAAAAAGATGTTTTATCTATGAAAGACAAAGTAGCAGTAGTTACGGGAGGGGCATCCGGGATAGGATACGCAACGGCAGAGCTTTTGGCTGAATATGGGGCTGATGTGGCAATAGTTGATCTCAATGAAGCAGCAGGAAATAAAGCTGCCGGGAAAATCGCAGATGCAGGAGGCAAGGCGGTATTTTATAAGTGCGATGTAACATCCTCTCAGGATTGTGAAAGGGTAGTATCACAGGTAAAGAAAAAATTCGGAAGAATAGACATATTGTTTAACAACGCCGGAGTGACAGTAAGAAAGACTGTTGTTGACCTTGAGGAGAGAGAATGGGACTTCGTCCTGGATGTTTCTCTTAAAGGGGCATATCTTATGTCCAAATATGTAATTCCCGTGATGGCGGCAGGTGGAGGCGGAAGCATAATAAATACAGGCTCCGGCTGGGGTATTAAGGGCGGAGACAATGCAGCGGCATACTGCGCAGCCAAGGGCGGGATTGTCAATCTTACAAGAGCGATGGCAATAGATCATGGGAAGCAGAACATTAGAGTAAACAGCGTTTGCCCGGGAGATACCGATACTCCTCTTTTAAGGGACGAAGGCCGACAGCTTGGTATTGAAGAAAATGAGTTCCTGAAGCTTTCAGCCCAGGGCAGGCCTCTTGAAAGGCTAGGTACACCAAGGGATATAGCAAATGCAGTATTGTTTCTTGCAAGCGACCTTTCCGCATGGGTAACGGGGTCGGCTATTGTAGTCGACGGCGGAGGTCTGGCATGAAAAATTCTGTCCCAAATGTCCTGAGAAAGGAGTGATCAGATAGAGTTGCCAGGATTTTTTGGAATATAAATACCTAAATCAAAAATAAAAACAAGGAGGGTATATAATGGGATTCTTAAAAATGACACCAATATTCCTTTTAGCCGGTTTGATGATATCAGGAATGGACCTGGTTATGGCAGCACCTCTGGCAACAATATATGCAGCAGTACTTGCAGCAATCACTATGAAATTCAAGTATGATGAAATAATGGATAAAGCATTTGACAGTGTAAAAGAGATGATTGTAGTATTTTTTATACTAATGCTTGCTTATGCTGTAGCTGAGACTTTTATGGCTACAGGTGTTGGAGCATCAATTATCATAATATCCTTAAAGCTTGGCGTTACGGCAAAGACGGTAGCCCTTGTAGGATTCATTGTGACCTGTATGCTTTCTACCGCAACCGGGACATCCTGGGGGACATTTGCAGCTTGTTCACCGGTGTTTTTGTGGCTCAGCCACATAGTTGGAGGAAGTCCGATACTTACTGTAGCTGCAATCGCCGGCGGATCCTGCTTTGGTGACAACATAGGGCTTATTTCAGATACAACGGTTGTAAGCTCCGGATTGCAGAAGGTTTCGGTCATAGATAGGGTCAGGCATCAAGGGGTATGGTCACTGGGCTGCCTTATATTATCTGCAATTGTAATATACTTTGTATCTTTAGGAATGGGATTGCCCAGTACATTGGGAAGTGCAGCAGAAGCTATAAACCAGATTCCTCAAGAGGTGTTTGATAAACTGAATGAAGTAAGGCCTGCGGCAGTGACGCTGCTTGAACAGGTAAAGAGCGGTGTGCCGTATTATATGATTATTCCAATGATCATTGTTCTTATAGTAGCATTCAAAGGATTACCAACTATGATATGCCTGGGCATGGGTATCATTTCCGCATTGGTTTTCGGACTGTTCGCAGGTACGGTTGAATCAATGGAAAGCTTTCTTGGGCTTGTTCAGGCAGGCTTTGAAAGTGCAGGAAGCTGGTCTGTTGTAATGATGCTCTGGATTGGGGCCTTCGGCGGGATTATGAGTGCAATGAACGCATTTGAACCATTATCCAGGTTTATTTTAAGGATAGTCAGAAATGTAAGACAATTTATGTTCTGCAACGGACTGTTGTGCCTTATAGGCAATGCGGCCCTTGCGGATGAAATGGCGCAGATCGTTACAATAAGCCCAATAATCAAGGAAATGACCGATAACAATGTTGAAGCGGACGAGAAGAACATGTATACTTTAAGGCTAAGAAATTCGGCCTTCTCAGATGCTATGGGGGTATTTGGCTCCCAGCTTATACCATGGCACTGCTATATGGGCTTCTATGTTGCAATTGCAATGGCCTGCTATCCAATATATAAGTTCAACGCTATAGAGATCATGAAATACAATTATATGGCCTTTATAGCAGTTGGCTCAATGCTGCTTCTTACTTTGACAGGCCTGGACAGATTTGTTCCATTGTTCCATATGCCAAGTGAACCGGAGGTTAGGCTGAAAAAGACAATACAGGTTGAAAAGCAGATAGGCAAGTCAGTAACCGGGTAAGTACAGCAGGAGTGCTTCGCTTCAAAGACTTTGAATACAATTGATCAAAAAGCGCTATATTGGTAGATTTCCAATATGGCGCTTTTTTATCATTCTTTCTTTTTAGCAGAATTACTATATAAGAAGTCAAAAGTATTGTATTATAGAATTATAAGAATTATATTTTGCTGTGAAGGAGAGATCAGATGGAGAAGCAAGTGTTAAGATCCAATGTGTTGCTGATGATAACTGCTGCTATATGGGGTTTTGCATTTGTGGCACAAAGAGTTGGCGCACAGTATGTGGGAGCTTTTACGTTCAGCGGAGTCAGATTCGCATTGGGGAGTATATCGCTGATTCCTTTGCTGATATACTCCAAAAGAAAGAGGGCCGCAATACCTACAGGAGAGATTCCAATGGAAAGTGCTTTGATTCCTGGGATAATTGCAGGCTTCATACTGTTTTTCGGGGCTTCCCTCCAGCAGATCGGACTTATCTATACAACGGCAGGCAAGGCCGCTTTCATTACCGGCCTTTACATAGTGCTCGTGCCATTGTTTGGAATATTTCTAAAGCACAGCATTCAGCTGAATACTTGGTTTGGTGTGGTACTGGCAGTTGTCGGATTATATTTTCTGAGTGTCAATGAAGACTTTTCTATAGCCAAAGGAGATTTGTTCGAGCTTGCGGGAGCTTTCTTCTGGGCTTCTCATATTCTGGTAATAGATCAGTTTGTAAAAAAGGTAGATCCCTATAAATTCTCTTTTATTCAGTTTGCAACCTGCTCAGTACTCAGCTTGGCAGCTGCAATTTTCTTTGAAGATATAAGCATGGATGGATTATCAAAAGCAATTATACCGATACTTTATGGCGGAATATTTTCCGCAGGGGTGGCATATACCTTACAAGCCGTAGGCCAAAGGCATGCAAAGCCCTCCCATGCAGCCATAATACTCAGCATGGAATCAGTATTTGCTGCATTGGGCGGTGCATTGCTATTGAATGAAAACCTTGGGCTCAGGGGATATTTAGGCTGTGCTCTTATGTTCGCGGGAATGATATTGACGCAGGTGAATTTTTTCGGCAATCAAAAGGAAGAGGATATAAAGCTTTAGAGCAGCTTTATATCCTTTTCTTCGCACTGCCTCATTATGTTGTCAGGCCATATGGAGGACTGCACCTCGCCGATATGAGCTTTTCGCAGGAAGTACATACATATTCTCGACTGCCCGATACCTCCGCCGGCGGTATAGGGAAGTTCGCCCCTTAGCAGTGAGCTGTGAAAAGGAAGTTCCTTTCTGCCCATGCAGTCAGAAACCTCCAATTGGTTTAATAAAGCATTTTCATCCACTCGTATTCCCATTGAAGAAAGCTCCAAAGCGCACTCCAAAACCGGGTACCAAAATATTATGTCTCCGTTCAGGTTCCAGTCATCATAGTCAGGTGCTCTTCCATCATGTCTGGTACCGGATTTCAGTGCGGCGCCTATCTGCATGATAAAAACAGCACCCTTTTCCATGGCAATAAGGTTTTCCCTTTCCTTCGGAGTTTTATCGGGATACATATCCTCAAGCTCCTGAGCGGTAATAAAGAATATTTCTTTCGGCAGGCATGGCTCAAATTGGGGGTAAATATTGTAAATATGCCTTTCTGTACTTAGGAATACGTTGTATATGGCTTTTACAATAGCCTTAAGAGTTTCGGGAGTCCTATCCTCTTTCCGGATTATTTTCTCCCAATCCCATTGATCCACATAAATTGAATGAAGATTATCCAGTTCCTCATCCCTTCTGATGGCATCCATATCGGTATACAGACCCTCTCCCAATGAAAATCCGTACCTTTTAAGGGCCATTCTCTTCCATTTGGCCAATGACTGCACAATTTCCACTTCCGTGTCCTCAATGGAAAGCACATCAAAGGAAACGGGACGCTCCACCCCGTTTAAATTGTCATTGAGGCCGGATCTCCTTGTAACAAAGAGGGGAGCTGATACTCTTATGAGGTTAAGGCTTTTGCTTAGCTGTGACTCGAAATAGTCTTTAATTACCTTTATGGCTTCTTCAGTTTCCTTAATTCCAAGCGATGATTTATAGTTTTTTACCATGTTCATTTCTACCATTTTTTCTCCTCCTGACTGTTGATTCAAATAAAAAAACCCTTCGCCCCTATAATAGGGACGAAGGGTAATTCGCGGTACCACCCTGATTGACTGAAATTGTGCTTCAGTCCACTTTACCAGTACAGATCCCAAATGGATTATATACTGTCCATTCTATAACGGTATGGCTCCGTCCAAGTCTACTCTCCATGAGGATTTCGGTTGGAGACTCAGGGCTGTTCTTCACTTGAGGCTTAGCACCGGGCTCGCACCGTTCCCGGCTCTCTTTGGCATATCCTTCAAGCTACTCTTCCCATCATTGTCAAAATTCAATAATTTTCACCATTATATTAACAAACAGTAAAAATGTCAATGGATATTTATTCCAAACATATCTGTCAGGTGTACAGGTACTCGTTAGTTCTACAGCAGTATCACAAAGCTGGTATGGAAAAGAATGACTGCCGAAGGGATTGAACCGAGTGAGTCTTTTATAAACAGCTATTGACGAATAAAATATATAGTACTACAATGTTATTAACATGATGATAATATCAAAATAGGAATATATTGCAGTACTGAGGAAGGTGGTACATATGGGAGACAGCGTGCTGACAAACAAGCAAGGTCTGACAGAGAAGGAGTTTTTGTCGTTATATAATGCGGAACAATATGAAAGGCCTTCTGTAACGGTAGACATGCTTGTTTTCACTGTTATGAATGAAATTAAGGAAAGCTATAGGAAGCTCCCGGAAAAAGCATTGAAAATACTTTTGGTGAAGAGAGGCAATCATCCCTTCATGGGATACTGGGCACTTCCGGGGGGGTTCGTAGATATGAATGAAAGCCTGGAGGAGGCGGCATTGAGGGAGCTGAAAGAAGAGACAAGCATAGACAATATATATATGGAGCAGCTCTATACCTGGGGTGATGTTGGCAGGGATCCACGCACCAGGGTAATCGGATGTTCATATATGTCCCTTGTGGACAGCAGCAAGCTTTGCGTTCAGGCCGGCGATGATGCGGATGATGCAAAGTGGTTCAAGATTAACTACAATGTTATTGAACAGAAAAATACTGTATTGGGCAAGGGATGTAAAGTACAGAACCGGGTAAGACTTATACTTTCCAATGATAGTGAGGAGCTTACAGCCTTAGTCAAGGTTGACAAAACCTTTGACGGGAATATAGTAAGGGTGAGCCGGGAATTGACTGAGTCAGACGGCATTGCCTTTGACCACGGAAAGATAATAGAATATGCTGTTTCAAGGCTGAGAAATAAGATTGAGTATACCGATATAGCCTTTAGCTTCATGCCTGAACGGTTTTCTTTGACCGAGCTGCAGCAGGTATATGAAGTAATATTGGGGAAAAGGCTTCTTAAGGCAAATTTCCGGAGGAAGGTATCCGAAATGGTTATGGTAACGGATGAGTATACTAAGGATGCGGGGCATCGGCCGTCCAGACTTTATAAATATAACCCAAACTGGGTTGAACGGCATTTTGATTAGTACGCAAAATGCCCAAAGAGGGAGGAATAAAGGAAAATGAGCATATTTAATGAAAAAAGGCTGCAGAAGGAGATTTTTAAGATAGATCGTGAAAGGATGCGCCGCGGTTGGTATTCGGATGCATATTTTTCGAATACCGTAAGGATACTTAATGAGCTTTCCAGGGAGGATTATCTTTTTGAGGGAAAAAGCGACATAAAGAATGTTGACTGCAGTGGGGTAAAAAACGGGGATATCAGGGTTGAAATGCAGTTTTTTACCAGGAGGAAGCCTTGCAGTATAGTTGCGGGAGTGGATGAAGCCCTGGCAGTTATGCAGGAATGCGCCGGATATTTTAATGAAAGAGGAGACTTTGTAAATACATATGACAGCCTTGAGATTGAGGCCGTTCAGGATGGTACCTTTGCCATGTACGACGGTGACCCTATGAATGTGCAGCCGGTATTGAAGGTAAGGGGAAGATACAGGGATTTTGCCATATTAGAAACTCCAATCCTTGGAGTGCTTACGGAAACCACAAGAATTGCCACAAATGTGTATAATACCCTGGTGGCCACAAAAGGCAAGGATATATTGTTCTTTCCCGCAAGGTTTGCACACTATAAGCTCCAGGCGATGCACGGATATGCCTATTCCCTGGCAGTACAGGCTTATAATCAGAAATACCACAAGAATTCCAGAGCAATGGTCTCCACCGATGACCAGGGAGGCTGGTGGGGGGGCAAAGGGGGAGGTACCATTGCCCATGCCTCAATTGCATGTTTTTTGGGGGATACTGCAGAAACAATGATGCAGTTTGCCAGGATAATGCCGGAGGATATATTGCGGATAGCCCTTATAGATTATCATAATGACTGCGCTAAAGAGGTGCTTATGGTGATGAAGGAGATGTTTGCCGGATATATTGAGCTTTATAGGAAAGGAAAGACGGAAGAAGCAAAAAAGTATAAGCTTTATGCAGTCAGGCCTGATACTTCGGGAAATATGAGGGACGAGTCGGTAGAGCCTATAGGGGACAAAGCTCTGGATTGCGGCGTAAACCCAAGACTGATATGGAAAATTAGAGAGACAATGGATAATGCTTATAAGGATTGGAATCTGGAGGAGGAAGATCTGATAATAGCAAAGAAATGGTGTGAAGATGTGAAGATAGTTGCCACAGGAGGATTTGATATAAAGAGGATTACGCAATTTGAACAACTTGGAGTGCCTGTCGATGTATATGGTATCGGTTCTTCATTGCTGGGAAATTGCAAAGAGTGCGGTACAAACAACGATTATACCGCAGATATCGTCAGGGTCGAGATAGGGGGGGAATGGTTTCCTATTGCCAAGACCGGAAGAAGGGCATGCGACAATCCGAATCTGCAAAAAGTATGATTGTGTAAGGAGGGATAGCAAGTGAGCAAAGCAGGGGGGACGGTTCTTTTTGCTTTTTTTCGGAAAGCAAAAAGAACCGTCAGACTGATAATCATATTGATCATAATATCATTATCCTGTCTTTCAATGTTCATATTTGCCGAAAGCAAAGCAAAAATAATACAAGGAACAGAGTCTGATGCAAAGGTAGTGTATAACGGTAAGGAAGTGAGCCTTGGGTTAAAACCGGTGCTGATAGAAGGATATAACTATCTTTCTGTAAGGGCAGTGTCTTCACTGTTTGATAAAAATATATACTGGGAGCAGAAAGAAAACAAAATATCGATAACGGATAAAACTGATCCGGTACATGAAAATCTGGTATCTGAGCTTTCAGCGAAGAATAAACAAATCGAAGAGCTTGAAGCCAAGGTAAAAAAACTTGAAAATGAACTGGCAAGCAAAATAAAGTTGAGTATCAGGGAGCTTCAGGACGAAATAAATGATGAATACGGCGAATACGAAGGGGTTTCCTATAAAGTGATATTATCCGGCAATGAAGACGAAATCAGGGTTAAGATAGAGGTTGACCTTAGCCGGGACAAGTCTGAATGGAAACGTTTATCAATTTCCGGGAGAGAAGAACTCATAGAGGAGATTTACTTGGCAATAACAAGGGAATACGGCTCTGCTAAAATTAAGGGATATATAAAGGATATATCAGCATCTCAAAAGCTTTTATCGTTCTATTATAACTGGGACAATGAGCTTGTAAAAGGCAATTACAAGAACTACAGCGCAATAAGCACAATTGAAGAAAAATTCAATAATGATTATGCCTCTTATTTCAGGGGCATTCATCTTGCTTTTACACTCGATGGCAATGATAACAGAGTGGAGTATACTGTATACATAAAAGAAGAACGATTTGAAGAAAAATGGGCTAAACTTACCGACACCACCTTGAAAAACTTCATGAAAAAGCTTTGTGACGAGATTAATAATGAATTCAAGGAGTGCTATGTACTTGGAAGCGTCTCTGATATTGATAGCGGCAGCGAACTGGCATATTGTGAACGAGCCCCAAAAGAAGAATATATTTTTATCAGATAATGAAAGCAGTGAAGCAGGGGGGACGGCAGTCTGCCGTCCCCCCTGCTTCCACTGCTTCCTGGTAATTGTTTGAATATCGATAAAAGGAGAATTAATAAGAAGGCAGAGGTAAAAATAAAATTAGCAGTCGGAATGCAAAAAAATTTTCGCGTTATATATAAATTGCTTATTATGTGCAAGTCGTATCGAATAATAATAAGCAAGGGGGTGCATATATGGAAGGAGCAAAAAGACTGGAAGGTAAGGCGAAGTTCAAAGGTTACATTCTTTTGCTTCGACCTAGGCATTGGATTAAGAATTTATTCCTGTTTGCTGCTTTGTTGTTTTCGGGAAATATAGGCAAACCAGTTTGTATACTGTCTGCTATCCATGCATTTATGTCCTTTTGTATGGCATCCTCCTCAGTTTACATAATCAATGATATGTACGATTTAGAGAAAGACAGGAAACATCCCAGGAAAAAAGGACGGCCCTTGGCCGCCGGAATAGTAAGCATGAAAGAAGCGCAAATACTTGTTATTATTATGATTCCCGCAGTATTTGCATTTTCCTTTATGCTGAATTACAGCTTTGGGTTGATTGTCATGGCTTATCTGCTAAATAACATTGTTTATACACTGTACGTGAAAAATATTGTGATTCTTGATGTGATGTCAATTGCCACGGGGTTTATATTGAGAGTATCAGGAGGGGCAGCGGCCATAGGTGTAGCTGTATCACCGTGGCTGCTGTTATGTACTTTTCTGCTGGCCTTGTTCCTGGGCTTTAGTAAAAGGAGAAGCGAGCTTTTAATATTCCGGGACGAAGCCAGGAATCATAGAGCATCTCTGGAGCATTATACGCCGGAGTTTATTGATGGCATGCTTTCGATTGTAACGGCATCCACATTGATTTCCTACAGCCTGTATACATTTTATGCCAGTGACAATAAGCATTTGATGGTAACAATCCCATTTGTGCTATACGGAATTTTCCGATATCAATACATTATATATAATAATATGGGTGAAAGCCCGGAGGAAATAGTGCTGGCTGATAAACCCCTGCTTGTTGATATACTGACTTGGATTATAACCAGTACAATAATACTATATGGCTATCGCTGATTTGAAAAAGGCTGAAACTCCAAAAATGGAGTAAGTATTCCAGCTGAAAAGATGCCTATAGCGATACAAAGAAAAGGCTCAGCAACTATTCTGTACCTTGGAGCAAAGTAAAATATCAAAATAACAAGGTTTACATAAAGGAAATTGCCAATTATCCAGGCAGGCTCATAGAAAAGTATGTAAAAGGCTTTAGCTGCAATAAGCCTGATAATGAAAATTATCATAAGTATTAAGGCGGACTTCCATAAGAATTCGAAGGACATAAGGGGAAGTTCAAATGTGCCTTTGGAGATATTTTTGCCCAGTATACCCATCTTTATCAGGCTTCTGTGCAGCGGAAGCCTGTACGCCTTGTCCAGAAAGCATTTTACTTCAGATACATGCGGATCTCCATGATAAAGGAAAAGCCGCTGCTTATGCTTTACAAGACTTATTTCCTTTTGAATATTGTTGTTTATGTAAACAAAACCTTCCCGATAACCAGTATCGTATAGCCTGTTAATATCGGTATAAGGCTTTACATCCACCCATTGGCCATTTGCAAGAGGGTTATGAGCAATATAAAAGTTGATAGGACCATTGGTATCTATGAGTATTAAACGCCCTGTGGCAAGGTAGTTTCTAATAGTCCAGGGGGAGAAGACCAGAAGCGTGATTATCAGTGAAAGAGCACTATCCGATATGATAATTCGTACAGATTTTCCAATGTCAAGCCTTTTAGCGACGGCATAGAGCAAAGCAAAAATGGCTATAACTCCCGGGAGCAGAAGAAGTACAGGACGTATAAGATTGCTTATGCCAAGGAAAAGTGAGAACAGGATCAGATGCTTGATTGGCCTATGGCTACTAAGTCGGCTAAGTCTATAGGGTAATTCGTATTTAAAATACTTTTGAGCTGAAAGAACAAGCAGAAGGTAAAGGGTTATAAATACGGTTTCGACATACAAATGATTGGTATATATTACCAATCTTGGATTTAATGCCGCAAGGATGCCGGCTGTGAGCCCCGCTTCCTCATGGAAAGGGCTATAGCTTTTTAATGACTCGCTGGCTATGCTGCAGCATAGCAGACAGGAAATAGTGGAAAAGCCCGCCTGAATTATTCTCATCACAAGGAAATCCTGTGCCGTACCCAAGAGCCTATAAACAAAACCGGAAAAGAGTATATATAAAGGAGGCCAGTAAGCATATCTTGCCCAATGCTCGCCGAAGCGGTGCCCGTAATATTCTCCGTTTACTACGTTTAGGGCATAGTTATACATACTCCAGGCATCGATCTTGAATTCAAAGGGAGTGTAGATTATACACCGCAGCCTTAAATATGTTGCAATTGCAACAATTATTCCTGCGTATAGAAGGGTTTTTCCTTTGGGTTCCAACGGCCTTCTCCCTTTCAACGGACAAAAATTACGACCAAGTCCGCCTTTGTTTTATTATTATATGAAATCATCAAAAAAATTACGCATTCTTCACCTTTTTTTATCTTTCATAATTTTTTTTACTTTCATTATGCCTTTTTAATTTATTTTTGCGCTTTTTAGTTACAATTCTGCAGCTAAGTATACTATTCTACGTATTTCACCATTTTTATTGACACAGTGATTGATTGTGATTATACTGTACATATATGGCATTAACAGTATGAACAGTATGCACACTATGAACAAAATATACGATTTTCATGATTTGTGTGTGCATAGAAAGCTATATCAGCCAGGACAGAACCTGTCTCACGATCATGCTCTGCAGAGGCGAGGTGTATATATATGGATATAACAGTCAGCAATTCGGCACATGAACCTATATATGAGCAGATAGCCAACCAGATTAAAAAGCTGATTATCAATCAGCAGCTTAAACCGGGGGAAGGACTGCCGTCTATCAGGAAATTGGCTGCTGACCTTCATATAAGTGTGATTACAACTAAAAGGGCATATGATGAGCTTGAAAAGGAAGGCTTCATAGAAACTGTGATTGGCAAGGGCTGTTTTGTTTCAAAGGAGAATAAAGATTTCATCAGGGAAAAAAGGATAAGAATGGTTGAAGACAAGCTGTCCGAGGCAATAAAGGACAGCAGGATATTGAATATAGGACTTCAGGGATTAAAAGTGATGCTGGAGGTATTGTACAGGGAAGGTGTATAGAGGAAGCCGCAAGGCTTCTTTTTTATGCGAATAAATAATAAATCGGATAAAACAGGAAACAATATTTGTATTACAGCGAATTTGGTAAATAACCTGTTGGGAAGTGTATTTTCATGAAGAAGATAAAGTTTGCCCGGAAAGCAATAAGGCCTATTCAAGCAAAGCAATTTAAAGTCAGAGTACCATATGCCGGATATAATGCCGGAAAAGCCGGAAGCTTTAAGAATATATCCGATAGACTCCGAAAAGATCTTTCAGGAAATGCAGATGTAGCAATGAGGGAGTTTTTTATCGGCGGTAATGAGAATATTGATGCGATACTCATTTATTTGATTTCATATATCGATAAAAAAATTCTGAATGATAATATATTAATGCCAGTTATGAGTTGTAGGGGCTTGGAAGGCACTGCACTGACCGGTGAAAAGTTGAAGGAACATCTGATGAAGAAATGCATTCAGACAGGTGGTGTAAATTTTGAAAAAGATTATGAAGTTGCAGTTCAGAATCTTTTTGAGGGGAAAGGTCTCCTGCTTGTAAATGGAATTGAAGGCTTTCTGATCCTTATGATCGGAGGGGGACAGGAAAGGCAGATATCCGAGCCTGAAACAGAAAAAAGGATACGCGGTACCCGGGAAGGGTTTATCGAAGATATATGGGTAAATATCGGGATGATAAGAAAGTTTGTAAAAGATCCGCTGCTTCAGGTTGAAGTGATGAAGGTAGGCGAGAGGACAAAGGCGGATGTTGCGATTGTTTATATTGAAGGAGTGGCAGATCCCAGAATAGTTGAAGAGGTAAGAACTAGGATAAGCAAGATAAAAATTGACAGCTTACTTTCCGGCGGATATATTGAGCAATACATTGAAGACAATCCATGGTCTGTTTTTCCTCAGCTTCAGGGGACTGAAAAGCCTGACAAAGCAATAGCGAATATGCTTGCAGGAAGAGTTCTCATAATATCTGACAGATCACCATATGTGTTTACAGCCCCTGCCGTATTTGTTGAATTCTTTCAGGCAACAGAAGACTACTATGAAAGACCCCTTGTCGGAACATTCGCACGTTTTATCAGATTGTTTGCCTTCATAACTGCAGTTATGGGCACGGCAGTCTATATAGCCCTTACAACATTTCCCCCGGAGCTTATACCCTAAAATTTGATCATAAGCTTTACACTTTTTAGAAAAAAGGTGCCGTTCCCGCCGAT
>ERZ795049.2120-NODE-2120-length-23834-cov-10.014551_pt1 | contig 23834 bp, 24 predicted proteins | sample MGYA00375133_ERZ795049 | MGnify/ENA primary metagenome ERZ795049 (study PRJEB30178, sample SAMN05720147) | activated sludge metagenome | isolation source: anaerobic digester from wastewater treatment plant | place: Japan | collected 2015-04-20 ... | reverse complement strand
CGCAAGAGCGGCGGCGTCGCGGGTCATGGCGGGTATGCTTACATCGAAGAGGATGCCTGCCGCCGCCGTCACAGCCAGGACGGCGAGAGAGGGGACAAAGGTTATCAGCAGCTGCCGATCGAATATCGTCTTCATCTCAAAACCTCTCGCATCCGGATCTGATGCCGTATTATGAGGTCTTCAAGACGCCAGGGGTTTTCATAACAGTGATCTTGTGAAGGCGCTCGACGGTGAAGCTCAGGTATTGCATGAAGTATTATACTGCCGGAAAGATCCGGAAAAGCAACCGGGTTTCGAGATCAGGGCATCCATGAACAAGAAACAGCTCTCGGCTGTAAGTTCAGATAGGAGCTTCACCCGTTGACCCAAAGTCAGCAAGGACACCTGCTATTGGTTACTCAACCGCAAGCATTTCAACTTCCTTTCATCCCTCACGGGTATTGTTGATACGATAAATAACCGCTGAATACTACTTATGATATTAACATCATGAGTAATATTGCCGATATGTGCCCTCATGGGGCGCAATGGCATGTATTTAAGCAAGTCACGATATATCCGTGGTCTGCAATGCTACAAATCTCTCTGGCTGCTGGAACATCGTCCGGAACTGGCATCACCTCCTGATGAGTCCACTCAAACCGTTCTGAAAAACGGCTATGAAGTCGGCGACCTGGCGTGCGAACTCTTTCCCGGCGGCAAGATGATTCCGACAGATGCCTCCCTGGGCGAACAGATCAGCCTTACGAAAGAAGCAATGGCCTCTGCTGATGTGATATACGAAGCGGCCTTTTCTCATGGCAATGTGTTCATAAGGGCCGATATCCTGCAAAAGAAGAACGCCGGATGGGAGCTGTATGAGGTAAAGTCAGCCGCCGGCATGAAGAATGAGTATTACGACGATGTTGCTGTCCAGTGTCATGTCCTCGACAGTGCCGGCATACCGATAAGCAAGGCGTGTCTCGTACATATCGATTCTTCTTATATGCGATCCGGCCCGCTCGACCTTCAGCAGCTGTTCAAGATAGTAGATCTCACAGAAGAAGCACGCGTCCGCCAGTCAGAAGTGATCGAGAGCCTGGCCCGCATGAGAAGTATGCTCGAGGGTGATGAGCCATAATTTTTATTGAACAGATGCCTCGCCATATGCCTTATCTCTTCATGCATGATCAGGCATCGACGCCATGAAGCGGCAATACTCGGCAATCCATAAAACGCCCCGGCCACCTGCCCGCAGATGGCTGCCGTTGTATCGGCATCATCACAGAGGTTTGCCGCCTTGAGCACGGCATCGCGGAAGGAATCGGTGGTGTAAAAGCACCAGAGCGCCGTCTCCAGGCTTTTCAACACATACCCGATCCCCTGGATCTGCTCCTCGGTTTTGCCCCGGTATGCGCCATGTGCTACCTCCCTGATGGCTGGCGACTGTACTATCGCCGGGTCATGGTCGAAGAGCACCCGCTCCTTGTCCATGCCCGAGAAGGCGTTGAAGAGGATGGATGCGAAGAGGCGGCAGGCGTCGATGCACGCCTGCGAGCCGTGGGTGGTGCGGGAGCTCTCGCCTGCGTAGAAGATCATGGCATCCCTTTCAGGGAAAAAGAACATGGGCACCGGCGCCAGGCGCATGAGCGATCCGTTGCCGGAGCTGCGGGGGTTGGCGGGCCCGCTGAAAGGCTCTCCGGTCATTTCGAATGCTTCGAGCGCGGCCCTGGTCGTGCCGCCGATGTCAAAGCAGGCTCCCGTGCTGCTCATGTAGCCGGTGCGGTACCAGAGCAGGTACTTCTCCATCTGGTCGTACGGGTCGAAGCCCTTCTTTTCGATGAGGCTCTCCGCAAGGCACAGCGCCATCGAGGTGTCGTCGGTCCACTGGCCCGGCTCCAGGTCGAAGCACCCGCCGCCCACCATGTCGTCTATGGGCTCGAAGGTGCCTCTTGGCTTGAACTCCAGGGTTGTTCCCAGGGCGTCGACCACGGCAAGGCCGAGAAGGCAGCCCTGGTATCGCTCGATCAGGTCCATGGCTATTCTCCTTCCTTCCATGAAACAACCATGTCTCTCTGCGCAGGCGTCTCCGGAGAGGGCTCGTGGGCCCTCGGGTCGTTCGATCTTAGCCGCGAGATCATGGCAAGGGCATCTTTGCCTTGTGCTATTCCGTGACGGGCGAGAAAGCAGCCCACCACGGTGCCTGTTCTGCCCTTGCCTCCCCAGCAGTGGACGAACACTGGGCGGTCCCGGGAGATCGACTCGTCGATGTTGTCAAGGATCGCCCTCATGAGCTCCCGGGTGGGAACGCTTACATCCCTGATGGGAAACCGCTTCGACCACACCTTCGCTCACCTGCGTGCGCCCAGTATGTTGATCATTTCCATGTAGTCGGTAAAGGGCCTTCCTTCATGATCTGTCTCTGATGGCTCCATGAGATTGATCACATGGCGCACTCCGCAGTCGATGAGGCCCTGGAGCTTATTCATCATGGCCTGCTCATCCCTCTCGCCCGGGTATGCCCCGGCACAGATCTTTCCCGGCACCATCCAGTAGAATCGCGGAAACGGCTTCCTGCTGTACTCGCGCGTGGCGGCCATAAAACCTTCCTGCCTGGTTTGTGGTTGTCATTGCATGCCCGCCTTCCTGCTGCAGCACCCGTGTCTTTACACCTGCCTCTCCATATCATCCAGAAAACACTGGGCAGCATCTATGACCCTGATCATGAGGTCCTGCAAATATGCGTCGCCTGTGATCTGAGCTTTGTCTCGCTCTGTGCCGCGCTGGGCCCGGGACACAAGGGCTCCGTCCCGGCCGGATATTCATGATCTTCTCTTTGATCGCACTCTCCAAGACGCGCTCCTTTCCTCCCGAATTCGGGCGTCAATTGAAATGAAGGAAGATATATACACCTGTTATTGGCTGGTTGGAAGACTGTAGCGACAGCAGTATGTCGCAAAATCGCCCGGGCTTTTGTGCCCGGGCCACTGCCGCCACGTCCGCCCATCAACTGGACGTATAAGCTTCGCAGCAAGTTCGACCAGGCACTGCTGGCGCTCGTCCACCTGGAACAGCTCGGCATTGTCAAAGAGCTGACCGCCCGGTAAGGCAACCGCCTTTTTAAGCTATGCGGGCTTCATCGAGATCATGAGTCGCGGCACCGAACTTCCGGGCAGATAGGTCGATTCGATATAATCACGTGCGCTACGTCCTCGATTATGTAACGTTATGGATTGAAATTACAAACTTATGTTCACCCCGAAGTTGAAATAAAGGCCCTTCATCTCGAATTCTTCGATAGCTACTCCAAACCAGTCGACATCACCTTTTGATATATCAAACTGATACCCAAAGCCAAAGGACAGCCCCATTCCATCAGAGAGGGGAAAGCCAAGTTCTGCACCGAGGATCCCCACCACGCTGTTTTCGATATCCAGCTCGTCTTCGGCGTAGTAATAAAAGTCTGTTGCGGCAAGATCCACATTTGAATCGACCACCACATACCGCAAGCCGCCTTCCAGGGTCAGCTCGAACGGGGTGTCAGCCGGCATGGGCCTGAGAAGCACTGATGCGCCCAGGGGGATCACAAGGGCAGAGCCGTCCAATTGTGCCGCCAAGCCCTCTTCAAAAAACACATCGTCGTTGGCTTTCCATGTGGCCAACCCTCCAGAAAGGGCAATGCCCATGTTGGGATTCGTCCAGAAAACATATCGAGCATCTACGCCCAACGCATAGTCCCAATAATCATCCTGCCCAGGGATCAGATAATACGGCCGAAGCCGCAATTCCGCATCAGCGGCGTAACATACCGAAGAAACGACCAGGATACCAAAGACCAACAGCCCACATACTCTTTTCATTCTATACCCTCCATTGTAATTTATTTTTTCATTGATACAGCTTTAAAATCTTTCTCTTGCAGCCTGTTCCATGAGAACCTCTTCAATGCTCATGCGATCGATTTTATCTGGGTGGTTTTTCCTGCGATTTCTCTTTCAAATATCGTATGAACGAATTCCGGTCCTTTACCTTGAGGGCCTTCAGGAGAACCTGGATTATGTCATCGAGGCTCACCCCATACCTGGACAGCCGCTTGTGGGCCTTCAGAGCATTGGAGCCGATCTCTTCCATAATTGTGTCGTAGACGCCCCCAAGCCCTGAACTCTGTATCTGATCGATCGTATATGCTTCCAGAATCAGGCTTCGTATCCTGCCTTCGTTCGCATCCACAGGTATCTCATAGGCAAGATTGCTCGAGGGCCCTTCCTTGATGTCGGGGTTTTTTAACTTGATATGGCCGAACAGGATATATCCGCTGCCGGCCTCGATGGTAACATATTCGCCCGTCAATGACCGGCTCAGGGTCGTTACCAGTTTCGACCACGTCCGAAAGGGCAACATTATCGTCCCCCACTTCAAGGGCTTGCAGGGAATGTCATGCTGAATACCAAAACCCGTCACCCTGAATACTTCGGAAACACAAAGGGTGATTTCCGATGCTGCGGCGAGTTTGGCGGATTTTGGCTTCGCCGAAGAAAGAAATTTCATGTGCTCCTGCAGTTCTTGTATGCTCACGCTGGCTTTCATGCCCTATATTTCTCCATACACGGCACGCCGGCCCGCCGCTTCTCAGCTGGGATCATGCCCGGGCAGCGGGCGTACCGATTCTGCGGATCTTTTTCGTTCAGGTTCGATCCAAAGGCAACATATCCGCTTATGACCCTACTATTCTTCATGCCTCGATGTTTTCCCCGTGACATCACAACTGACAATCCATGCGAAGCCTTATTGTTCTTCAATAATTATCTGATTTCTTAAACCCGGCTCTCCTCCGGTATCCCGACATCCTGCTCCGCTCCTTCCCGGGCCTTTGGGCCTGCGAAGCGAAGAAAGCCAGGTGGACTGCACCACTCCGGTATTCAAGGGCAGAGCCGAAGAGGTTTTCGCCTTCGAACCGCACATCCCACCCGTGGCCCACGGATTTATACCGGGTCATTGTGCATTCGCCGATGCCGTTGATGAAAGCGTGGGTTTGAGCCTTGTCAGCGCCTCTGGTCTTACCGCCTCGATGTATGATCGCATCCATGACATAGCTCTGCACGAGCTTCTCATGGAGGAGCGCATAGGCCTGCGGATAGGTGACCACATCCATGCCCACCACCTCTTGTCCGATGGCGACCAGGATTCCCTGCTGGCCCGGCACCAGGGGAAAGCGCCTGCCATAGTCGATGATGTCTTCTCTGCGCTTCTCGTGCACGTCCCGCATGGCGCCGGTTGGGGAGCTCACCGATGCATGGTCCGCCTGATCGCGGATACCGTCCCAGATGGCGCACTGGTCCGAGCGAAACTCCCGGGTCGTGCGCAGGGATTCCTGCACGGACCTGTTCTTCATCTCTCTGAGCCTGGGTGACATGATGATGCCTGACTCGGTGAAGGTCTTGGACTCGTAGTGCCACCTGCCCTGCTCGGTGCAGCTCACCGGGATGATGGTGACAGAATGCTTTCCGAGCAGCACCGTGGTGTTGAGCGCCCGGTTCTGCTTGGCGCCGAAAAGCTCTTCGCCGTCCAGGATGAGCACAGGGGCGCTTGCATTGCTGGTCACTTTGAGCTGCGGTACGTGTCCCCTCTCGTTCACCTCGCCGATGGTGATAAGGCCCTGTTCCATTGCTTCTTTCAGGACAAGATGCTTCACCGGCGGCTTAAACCTGCAGAAGAGCGGGAACACTGTCACATTCCGGTACCGCTGCATGTCTCCCGGCTGGATATTCATGATCTTCTCTTTGATCGTGCTCTCCAAGACCCTCTCCTTCCCGCCCGAATTCAGGCGTCAATTGAAATGAAAGAAGATATCTTTACTCCTGTTATTCGTTGGTTGAAAGGCCTCAGCGACAGAGGTGTGTCGCAAAATCGTGTTTCGGGTGTTTACTCGGCCGGTCGTTGTGCCGTAAAGTCATCTCATGAAATCTCATGAAATAGAGAGGAGTTTTTCATGGTCGACAATTCACACAGGGCGGTGACACGGCGGCTCATGAGGCTCGGGCGCATCCTGAGAATCTTCCTGGAGAGGGAGTCGGCGAGCACCTCGTGGATAAGCCAAGACCTGGGGGTGAACGCCCGCACCATCCAGCGCGATCTGAAAGCGCTCAAGTGCGCCGGCATCCCGGTGAACGAGGAAAAGAAGGGGCTCTACCGGCTGGATAAAAACCTGCTGAAGGATCTCGAGGTATTCGACGACGCCGAGCTCGCTTTGATCGTGGCGCTCAAAGACCTGGTCTCGCATCTGGGCAGGCCCTTCGAGCGAGCTGCCGACGGCCTGCTGGGCAGGATATGCGACTACACCGCCTGCAGGCCGGTGTACATCAAGGTGAAAAGCGATGTGCCCTTGAGCGGCAAGACCATGAGCCGGATCATCAAGGCCATCCAGGGCGGCAGACAGATCTCCTTTTATTACGAGGGGCGCTCCTCCCACGGCGTGACGGCCGAGCCCTACCGCATCGCATACTTCGACGGCGTGTGGTACCTGGTGGCCCGCGACACCAATGACCGCATCATCAAGAAATATGTGCTGAGCAACATGAGCGACATCCGCGTGCTCAGGGCGGCATCCAGGGGCATGCCCAAAGATCTGGACGAGACGCTGGAGGGGAGCGTGAACATCTGGTTTTCCGGGGAGCGCGCCATGGAGGTGCTCATCGAGGTGGACGCGGCCTGGGCCCACTACTTCCAGCGCCGATGGATCCTGCCATTGCAGGAGATCTGTGAGACCAGGGACGACGGCTCGATTCTGGTCCGATTCTTCGCCTGCTCGCTCGAGGAGATCATGATGTGCCTGAAGCCCTGGCTTCCGCATGTGCGGGTGATCAGCCCTCCCGAGGTTGCCGGGCAGGTGCTGGAGGATTTCCGGACGTGGGTTGCCTGGCAGGGGGAGACGTGGAATTGCTGATGAATCGGCAATCTCTTTGCCGTCAGGTACCGACAGCACGTTGTCAAAGAGCTCGTGGAACCTGTCCGGCCGAAACGTGTGAACAGGAGCGATCTTCCGCGGCCGGAACTCCCTGACCACGCGCTGAAGCGTCCGGATGCCGGCATGGCCGCCGGTGTGGATCTCGACGAGCCGCATCCTGTGACCGGCCATGAATTCCAGCACGGCCTTCAAGGATTCCTCTTTAAGATGGCCCTTCCACATCGGAGTTCTTTTATTCGGTCATTCCCAATCCAGAAACACAATATGCCTCGGCAACAAAAAACAGCCGAAAAAACGCTCACGCTGCATCGGGCTGGACGAATACGCCGGGCAGGATCTGTCAGACTTAAGAACACAGTGCCATTCGAGATCGCGACAGCTGCCGGGGAGAGCATGAAGGCATGTGTCGTGCCCCTCAACAGGGCGGGAAAGTCGAGGCATGAATCCGCTGAACAATCGATGCTGCCTGCCGAAGGAGGCGCCCGCAGCGCTTCGATTCTCCTGATCACAAAACAAAAAGCCCGGCGCTTTGCACGCCGGGCTTTGCATTTTTTATGGAGGTGGGGGGGATCGAACCCCCGACCTCAGCATTGCGAACGCTGCGCTCTCCCAACTGAGCTACACCCCCGGGGATATCAGGATTCTGTCTACATGAGGAAAGACCGTTCGTCAACTGTTTGATTGACCGGTGTTTCTTTCAGAGAGCCTCCGGGCGGCGAAGGCCGTTGCCTCCGAGAAGTCTCTGATCTCGCCGTTGAGGCCCTTGTCGCGGATGAGCTTTAGAGTGTCGCCCAGGAACTTGCCCTTCTCGAAGCCCATGGCGATCAGGTCCTTGCCGCTGACCGGCGGCTTGTACGAGCGCCACGTGGTGATGTAGGTGGAGATCATCTCCCTGACCTCCGGGCTTTTTGTCTTGGACATGGCGAAGAGGATCTCCTCCAGCCGTGCGCCCTCCATGATCCTCACCACGTCGGACGGCCTGATGGGCTTGGTCGACACCAGGTCCCTGAGGATGGCGTGCACCTTTGCCTGCGAGGAGAGGATGGCCCGCACCTCCTCGTCGGTAAGCCCCAGGCGCTGGCATATCTCGATGATCCTCCTGGGCTTCATCTGATCGACGACGGCGAGCAGATAGACGAACCACGAACGGTAGGGCTCGTGAGTGAAGAGCATGTTGAACCACAACAGGGTTTCTTTGACCCGCACGAAGTACTCCCTGACCTGAGGGCCGAAGGAGAGCCCGGGGTGGATGGCGGTGAGCACGCCCAGGTCCTTGAGCCGCTCCATGCCCCGGATGGGGTGGTCCTCGGAGAGCATCTGCCTGATCTCGTGAGAGATGCGCCTTCCCGGCACGCTGCGGAGCAGCCCCGACCGCACCGCCGCATGCACCAGCGAGCTCGTCTGCTTGCCCAGGGTAAAGCCGTATCGCTGCTCGAACCGCACCGCCCGCAGGATGCGCGAAGGGTCTTCCACAAAGCTCATGGCGTGCAGCACCCGGATGCGCTTTTCCTTGATGTCGCGCTGCGCCCCGAAGAAGTCGATGAGTTCGCCGAAGCGCTGCGGGCTCAGGCTCACGGCCATGGTGTTGATGGTGAAGTCCCTGCGGTAGAGGTCGAGCTTCAGGGTCGACTGCTCCACGATGGGAAAGGCCCCCGGGGTCTTGTAATACTCGAGCCGTGCCGTGGCCACGTCGATGCGGCTGCCGCCGGGCAGTGTGATGACCGCTGTCTTGTACTTGTCGTGGGCGGCATAGCGGGCGCCGATGGAGCGGGAGAACGCCCGGGCGAAGGCGATCCCGTCGCCTTCCACCACGAGGTCCACGTCGAGGTTGTTGATCCTGAGGATCATGTCCCGCACGATCCCGCCCACCAGGTAGATGTTGTATCCCATGGAAGACGCGAACGATCCGGCCTGCCTGAGCAGATCGACAAGCTCGCGGGGCAGCCTCTCTTCCAGGAGGTTCTTCAGGTTCTTGGTCTGAGCCGCCCTGGGCTCGGTCCCTTCGACCTGCACCATCTTCTCGTGCAGGATCATCATGAGATCGGTTCTGGTGATCACGCCGACGATCCGCTTGTCTTCCACCACGGGGAGGAGCCGCTGGTTCCCGTCGATGATGAGCGTGCGTATCTCCCACACCGGGGCGTCAGGGCCCACCTGCCTGATGTCGCGGATCATGTAGTCCTTGACCTTTGCCTTGCCCAGCCCGTGGCCCTGGGCGCGGGTCACGACCTGGCGGGTGATGATGCCCATCGGCCGTTCGTCCCTGGTCTGCACCACCGCGGCGTTGATGTTGTAGCGGTTGAGTATGGAGCTCGCCTCGTCGATCGTAGAGCTCAAGCCCAGCGTGATGACCGGGAAGGTCATGATGTCCCGGGCCGTGATCCGCGGCTTGGCCTCTTTCTTGACGAAGTTGACGAGCCTGCTCTCGACCAGATCGAGCGATGTCTCCCGGATGGAGGCGGCCGAGGCGGTGGGGTGTCCTCCGCCCCCGAAATGGGCGGCGATGTCTGCCGCGTTGATCTGCGGCAGGGTGCTCCGCGCCACCAGATAGATGCGCTCTCCCATGAGCCCGAGCGCGAACATGGCGTCCGTGTCGAACATGCCCCTCAGCTTGTGGACGAGCATGGCGAAGTCTTCTATGTAGGCGGGCGATTCCGACCGGGTGAAGAGCACGTCGATCCCCGAGATGTGGAGGATGTAGGCGTTCTTGATGAGCTGGTCGAGCACGTCCACCTGCTCGGCGGCCAGCTCGCGCATGATCGCGTGCGAGACCTGCTTGAGGTTCGCGCCCCACGAGATGAGATCGGCCAGCGCCCGGCAGTCTTCTGGCGTGGTGGAAGGGAAGAGCAGGGAGCCGGTGTCCTCGTAGATGCCCATGGCCATCACGGTCGCCTGCGAGGGGCTCGGGACGATCCCCTTTTCCTTGAGCATGCCCGTCATGACAGCGGCGTTCGAGCCGAGCTCGATGCACACCTCCCGGTCTGCATGGATGTCTTCCCCGGAGCACGGATGGTGGTCGTAGACGATCACCTCCACGCCAGGCTTGCCGATGATCCGGGAAAAATCGCCGATCCGCGAGATCTGCCGGTTGTCCACGATGATGAGCCTGGTGACCTTGTCCAGGTCGATGTCCTTCATCCTGACAATGGGGGCGGTGATGTCCGGAGGCGCCTCCGCGAGGTAATCGCGCAGGTTCTTTTCCTGAGCCCCGGGAAACACGAGCACGGCATCGGGATAAAGCAGCCTCGCCGCGACCATGGATGCGAACGCGTCGAAATCCGCCTGGATGTGGGAGGTGATTACCTCCATGCTCTATCCCCTCGGATGAAACCGTTCATGGATCTCCTTGAGCCGCGAGGCGTTGACGTGGGTGTAGATCTGCGTGGTCGAGATGTCCGAGTGGCCGAGCATCATCTGGACCGAGCGCAGATCGGCCCCGCCGGCCAGCAGGTGAGTCGCGAACGAGTGCCTGAGCACGTGGGGCGAGATGCTTTTCATGATGCCCGCGGCGGCCGCGTAGCGCCTGATCATATACCAGAAGTTCTGCCGAGTCATGGCGGCGCCCCTCTTCGAGCAGAACAGGGTGTGCGACGAAGGCTTCGCCAGCATGGGCCTGACAGTCGACAGGTAGTCGCCCACCCACCTGAGCGCCGACTCGCCGATGGGCACCAGGCGCTCCTTGCCGCCCTTGCCTCTGCACAGGAGATATCCCACCGAGAGATTCACCATGTGCACCTCGATCCCCACCAGCTCGCTCACCCGCAACCCTGTGGCGTAGAGGAGCTCGATCATGGCCTTGTCCCGGACGCCCAGGGGCGTGGTGACGTCCGGGGCGTCCAGAAGCCTGTCCACCTCTTCGGTGCTCAGCACCGCAGGCAGATACCTGCCCCGTTTCGGACGCGACATGTCGCGGGTCGGGTCCTTCTGAACACAGCCTTCCTCCAGGAGAAACCGGTAGAACTGCCGTATGGTCGACAGCCTTCGGCTGATGCTTGTTGATTTCATGCCGCGGTCTTTGCAGGCTGAAGAAAAGGCTGCCAGATCGCCGGGCTCGAGTGTATGGATGTCTCTGTTCTGTTGCTGGAGCCAGGCGGAAAAGTGCTTCAGGTCGTTCTGATAGGCGGTAATAGTGTTCCCGGGTGCGGATCGCTCGACGATGAGGTATTCGATGAAAGAATCTATGAATGCATGGCTCATCTCTTCTTGAGAGCGGGACTGTACCCCAGGGCGTTCAAGTCGCTGACAGCCGGCGCCGCGCTCTTTTCGTCAGGATAGGCTCCTGCGAGAAGGCGGAACAGGGAGTCGCTCTCCTTGACAATATAGGGCACGATACCCTGATCGATCAACTCCTGAGCTTCATCCTTTGCCTCCTGCATGCTTTCGTAGGCGCCGATCTCGATGGCGAACGCCACCTCGCCGCCCACAAAAGCGCCCTTGTCGATGATATTCTTGGCTTTGAGCTCACGGAGCCTTGCCACGGCCTCTTTGATGGTGGGGAAGAGACCGTAGTCGATGCGGTACCAGAGGCCGGACGCGCCGAGATCTATCTTGGTGAGGTAGACCGGATCCAGCCTGGAGCGCATCTTCTCGATCTGGCGGGTCGCTTCCTTCTGGTCCTGCCAGGAAGAGAGATGGATGGTGTAGGGGTAGTACGTCGTCTTGGCCGGTGCCGCAGCCGGCGCCGCGGTCTGACCCGCGGGCCGGTCGGCCTGCTCGACCGGGATTTCCTCGATCACGGGGCCCCGGTGGATTTCCTTTTTCACCACATTGCTCAGGCCATAGCCCGCCCAGAGCGGCAGCGCAACCAGAACCAGCACGCACGACAGAACACAACGCCTCATTTACTCCTCCCCGAGTAAGCATAGGTTGTGTTCATTATATAGTTATTTATCCCCTTTGCAATACCGTCTACGAGGGCCTCCTGGTATGCGCGGCGCTTCATCAGCCCCAGGTCATTGGAATTGGTCATGAAACCCAGCTCCAGGAGGATGGAGGGCATCTGCGCTCCCAGGAGCACATAGAAGGGGGCCTGGCGGACGCCCAGGTTCCTGCCTTCGTACCCCACGCTGACAGCGGACGATATGATGCCGGTGTGCACGCAGTTGGCGAATTTCGAAGATTCATTGATCTTGGAATTGAGCATGAGGTCGTTGATGATGAGCTGCAGATCGCTTATGGATTTCTGCGTGGTGGCGTTTTCCCTGGCCGCAACCTCGATGGCCGTGGCATCGGTGGTGAGATTCAGGAAATAGGTCTCGATGCCCCGGACGCTTTTGTCGTTGTTCGAATTCGCATGCAGCGAGACGAACAGGTCGGCCCGCTTGCTGTTGGCGAAGTTGGTCCGCTCCTCCAAGGTCAGGAACACATCGCTTGTCCGGGTGAGGAATACCTCGAACCCTTCCATCTTGAGCCGTTTGGCGAGCAGCTTCCCGATCTCGAGGACAAGGTCCTTTTCCTTCACGCCGTTCGGGCTGACGGCGCCGGGGTCCTTGCCTCCATGCCCGGGGTCGATGACGATCCGGGAGACCTTGAGGCAGAGCTGCGTGGCGATGGAGGGAACATCATCCTTCATCTGCGAGGGCGTATGCGAGCGCACCTTCTTCACCTTGCTCTGGTAGGACGCGACCTCCCGAATGGACGAGACGTCGTTGCTCACGTCGATCACGATGCGGGAAGGGTCCTCCAGGTTGAAGGCGTTGTACTGGAGCTTGTCTTTGAGGTCGAGAACCACCCTGACCGTATCGCGATCGTGCTGCGACACGCGGACATCGGATACGAGCCGGTTGTCGACTGTGTGTTTGTAGGGGAAACCGGGCGGCGTTGCAGCGCCTTTGAGGTCGATGACCAGCCGGTGAGGCAGCTGGTTTTTCTTGTCTTCGGGAACCGTGAAGGCCTTGAATGTGACGTTCTTCTCCAGGTCGATCACGACCCGGGTCGAGCCGGGATTTGTCCACCGGCGGATATTGCGGACCTGCGAAAGAGAGGAGGATTGGCCTCTCGTGGATGTTTTGCCTGCAGTCATTACCGGAGGCTGCTTCGTCTCCGGAATCTTGCCTTTTATCTTTTTCCGGGCGGCTTCGGCCATGTCTCCACTGGAAAAATCGCTGACGATGCGCCGGTAGAGCTCCTGCGCCCCCGCCTTGTTTCCCAGCCTGTCCTCGATCTTTCCGGCATTGAGCAGGGCGTCGTCGGCGAGGCTGCTGTCCGGGTATTCCCGCGCCACCTGCTGGTATACTGTGGACGCCTTCCGCAGATCGCTCTTCTTTCCTGCATAGTCATAGAGCTGCGCGTAGAGCTTCGCGCTCTTATAGAGCGCGTTGGGGGCAAAGGGCGAATCAGGGTATTTCTCGGCTATGCCTGCATACTCGCCGATCACCTCCAGCCAGTACTGCCGGTATTTTTTCTTGGCAGGATCCCTGAAGAGCTCAACACTGGATTTGTTGGCTCTCTGAAAAGACAGGGCCGCGCTGTCGGCAGCATATGCAGCAGTGCCGAAACCCAGAAAAAACGCACAGCACAGGAGGGCGCACACGGCAAGTTTTAGCTTATCATCGATGTAGTCCATTACGTATTCTTTTCGTAATCCCTTACTTCGCTGTCACGGACTTTGACGAAAACCCTTCGCAAGCAGGTTATCGGCAAACCGCCGGCGAAATCTTTAAGAGTTTTTCCCCTGGAGCTGATAAACGATGGACAAGCCTTTTACCATGAGATGTTCATCCCGGATATATTCCCGGGGCAGCCGGTCTCCCACTACGGGGAGAAGGCCGCCCGTAACCACTACCAGCGGTCGGGGCCTGCGCCCGCGGGCCATAAGAGAGGCCATCCCCTGCACCATGGCCGCATGGCCGGCGATCACCCCCGAGCGAATGCAGTCCCTGGTCGTGGTTGCGATGACGCCCTCCACCGGGGAGATTTCGATCTCGGGCAGCTCCGGAGCGGCCGAGAGCAGGCCCCGGCATGCGCTGACCAGCCCCGGCGCGATGGCTCCCCCGAGAAACTTCCCGCTTTTCGTGTAATAGTCGATGGTGGTTGCGGTGCCCATATCGATGACGATCCCCGGCCTTTGCCCTCTGGTGTAGAGGTGGTGGCAGGCGGCGATGTTCACGAGCCTGTCCGTGCCCAGGGTGGCCTTTGTCCGGTAACGGTTGGTGATGCCCATGAACGTGCCGCCGGTGACCACACAGGGTGTTTTGCCGAACCGTTCCTCGCACTCGCGGGTGATGAGCTCGGTCACCTCCCTCCTCACGCTCGAGAGCACAAACTCGCCGCCTGTCTGAGCGATGTCCTCCTCCATGTGATGGAAGAATTTTCCGCTCTGCAGGCAAGAGGCAGTGGAAAGCCGCCGGACGAACCTGACCTTCACTCCCTCCATGAACGCACTGGTTATGTGGGTGTTGCCCACATCGATAGCGAGCATGCCTCTTTTCTAGCCCACATCGCTTTTGATCTTCAAGGCTTTTTTCTCTGGTCTGGTGAATTCGCGGGAGAAACAGCCGGGCCCCTTGCTTTCTCCTGTTCCGCCGTCGCTCCCGGGAAATCCGGCGGTTTTGCCGGGAGGGGGGGAGAAGGTGTCTCTCTCCGTCCGAGCCTCAGCCGGTGATCTCGGCGACCGCCCGGATCCATCCCGCGCTTGCCCCCTTTATCTTGATGGGGAAGCAGTAGAAGGTGAATCCCGTGGGGGGAAGCTTGTCGAGATTCGTGAGCTTCTCGATCTGGAAGTAGCCTTTCTCGATTCCGGCAAAGTGCCCTTCCCAGATGAGGGAGGGGTTGCGGGTTCGCTCGAAATCCTTTGCCTGGAACGGAAGCGGGCGGTCCCAGCTCCATGCGTCGGTCCCGACCACATGGACTCCCTGATCGATGAGCCACAGCGTGGCCTCCCTGCCGAACCCGGACCCCTTCACCAGGTATTCCGGGGTTCCCCAATATGCGTCCGCGCCCGTCATGGCAAGGAAGATGTCCCCCTCCTTCAGTCGGCAGCCCATGGCGTCGAGCTTTTCCCGGATGTCGTCAGGGGTGATGTTGTATCCGTCCGGTTTGTCGGTGAAGTCGACCCGCACCCCGTTGCCGACGGCCCATTCCAGGGGAAACTCATCGATGGTGAGCGCCGGCTTCCCTCCGTCCTGGCTCGGATGGTAGTGCCACGGGGCGTCCATGTGGGTGCCGGCGTGAGTGGAGAGCTCGAGGAGCTCCAGCGCCCATCCCAGCCCGCCCGGTAGGTCTTTTTCCGTGACGCCCGGGTAGAAGAGCTTCATGGTCTCCGCGCCCAGCTTGTGGTCCAGATACGTGATCTTGGGGATCATAATGGGCGGGTCGCTGGGCAGGCCGTTTTCAATGGCAATGGAAAGATCGATGAGCTTCCGGGACATGGCGGTACCTCCCTTGTTTTTCATGCGCCGCTGCCGTTCGGCAAGCGGTCCCGGACATAACCTGCCGACTTTGAGCATCCCCCGGTCCGGGTTCCGGCACCCCGGCCCCTCGGAGCACCCTCGGAAGGAAAATGTCCGGATTCCATGGTAATAGGCGCCTCCGCCCTTGTCAACAAACATCATCTCTCGATTGACACACCATGCTTTTTCCGTATTATGGGATGGTATGGAATTCAACTTTCAAGACCTCATGAAGCAAGTCCAGAAGATGCAGGAACAGGCGAAGAGAATCCAGGAAGACCTCGCCCGCAGGACCGTGACCGCCTCTTCGGGAGGGGGCATGGTCAGCGTCACAGTAAACGGCAGGCAGGAGATCACGGAAGTCAAGATAGACCCCGTAGTAGTGGACGGCAAAGATATACCCATGCTGGAAGATCTGGTCCTGGCCGCGGTGAACCAGGGAATGCGCAAGTCCAGGGAGCTCATGGCCGAGGAGATGAAACAGCTCACCGGCGGGTTGCCGCTGCCCTTCGATATCGTCTGAGATGGATCCGTACCCGAAACCACTGAGAGACCTCATCTTCCAGCTTAAGCGGCTTCCGGGCGTGGGAGAGAAGACCGCTACCAGGCTGGCCCTATTCATTCTGGCGGACAGGGAGGATTTCGCCGGCGAGCTCGCCGGAGCGCTCACAGCGGTCCGTGATGCCATTCGGCTCTGCTCCGTGTGCTACAACCTCGCCGATATGCCCAAGTGCTCCATCTGCCAGGACCCCAGTCGGGATCATTCCACGATCTGCGTGGTCGAGGAGCCCAGCGATGTGCTCGCCCTGGAATCCGCCCATGCGTACAAGGGGCTCTATCATGTCCTGCACGGCCTCATCTCTCCCATGAACGGCGTCGGCCCGCAGGACATCCGGCTGCCCGAGCTCATGGAACGGCTCTCGAAGACACAGGTCTCCGAGGTCATCGTGGCCACCAATCCCTCGGTGGAGGGGGAGGGCACGTTCCACTATATCGCGAAGCTCATCGAAGAGAGAAACTATCCTGTCCGGGTGAGCCGGATCGCCTCGGGGATCCCCATGGGGGCGGAGGTGAAGTACATGGATCAGGTCACCCTTGCCAGCGCGCTGCGCTACAGGAGAAATGTCAAAGACCGGTAGGACCGGGGGGCGGTGCACATGAAATCGTTTGCCGTGAGGGGAGGATACATCGTAAAAGGCCCGAAGGACGTCGTGCGCGACAGCTACGTCATCGTGGAGGGGACTGCGATCAGGGAGATAACCCCGCAGCTGCCCGAAGGGATAACCGAGGTGCTCGGGGGCCCGGACGATATCGTCATGCCCGGCCTCGTCAATACCCATACCCATGCCGCCATGACCCTGTTCCGCGGCTATGCAGACGATCTTCCCCTCATGACCTGGCTGCAGGACTACATCTTTCCGGCCGAAGCCAGGTTCGTGGACAAGGAGTTCGTCTATCTGGGCACGCTGCTCGCCGCGTGGGAGATGACCCGATCGGGGACCACGGCGTTCTGCGACGGCTACTTCTTCGAAGACCAGGTGGGCAGGGCCGCGAAAGAGGTCGGCATCAGGGCGTGGCTCGGAGAGGGCATACTCCAGTTTCCATCGCCCTCGCTCCAGGACCCCGCCCGCACTATCGAGCACTCACGGAAATTCATCGGCCGCTGGCTGGACGACCCGCTCGTGCGGCCGACGGTGTTCCCCCATGCCGTGTACACCTGCAGCACGGAGCTGCTTCAGCAGGCGTACGCCCTGGCGGAGGAGTTCGACCTGGTCTTCCAGATACACCTGAGCGAGACCGCCGCCGAGGTCGAGCAGATCCGAGAAAAGTTCGGCATGACGCCGGTGCGCCTCCTGGAGTCTCTCGGCTGCCTTTCCGGGAGGACCCTGGCGGCCCACTGCGTGCACCTCGACGACGAGGAGATCGCCCTGCTGGCGCGCACCGGAGTGTCGGTCGCCCACAACGCCGAGAGCAACATGAAGCTCGCTTCCGGCATCGCGCCCGTCCCGGCCATGATCGCCGCAGGGGTAAACGTCACCGTGGGCACGGACGGATGTGCGAGCAACAACAACCTCGACATGATCTCAGAGCTCTCGACCGTGGCAAAGCTCCACAAGGTGAGCACCATGGACCCGACCGCCCTCGACGACTGCACGGCCCTGGCGCTCGCGACCGAAAACGCCGCCAGGGCGCTCAAGTTTATGGGGGGAAGGATCGAGGCGGGCAGGCCCGCCGATATCATCACGCTCGACGGCCGCGCCCCGAACCTCGTGCCGATCTATAACCCGGTGTCTCATGTCGTCTACGCGGCGAACGGCTCCAACGTCAGGGACGTGGTGATAAACGGCAGGATCGTGGTGAAGGATTTCACCTCGCTCACCGTGGACGAGGAAGCGCTCGTTCGCGAGTGCCGCAAGATCCGCAAAAGGATCGCGGGAGACTGAGTAAGGAAAAGAGTTCCCCTCTTAAGAGGCATTCTTTTCCCCCACAAGAGCTTTTCCCCCGTGGTCCCTCCTCTTTTTCCCATCCTGGCAGAATCGTTGCAAAGAGATAAAGCACGAAATGACCGATGCCGATAGGATAGGAATATGAGAGTAAGCAACCGATTTCTCTATTACCAGATCGTCAAGGATCTCGGGAAGAGCACCGAGAAGCTCTTCACGCTCAACAACCAGATCTCTTCGGGCAAGCGCGTGACAAAGCCCTCTGATGACCCTCTTGGCCTCGCGCAGGTCCTCATCTACCGCACCGAGCTCAATGGCTTCGAGCAGTTCCAAAAAACCATCAACTTTGCTGACGGCTGGCTTACGCGCATGGACTCCATCTGCACCGGCGTGGACGATCAGCTGGGGCGGGCAAGCGAGCTTGCTGTGCAGCAGGCTTCGGCCACGGCGGACGCCGATACCCGGGCGGGGGCGGCCGCGGAGATCAAAACGATCAGGCAGACCATTCTCAGCCAGGGCAATGCGAAGTACGGCGACAAGTACATTTTTGGCGGGACCATGACCCAGAACCCACCGTTTCTGTGGGCCAACGCCGAGCTCCTGCAGGACGATGTGGACACGCTTGCCGCAGACCATGCCGGAGCGATAGCCAACCTCGGCGGGGCCGTGTCCGCCGGAGATCGCTACATTAATACCACGGATGGAAACATCTACGAATACGACGGCGCCGCCTGGCAGGTGAGTGCCGCTGCGAGCGAGGGATTTTCCGCTGTTGTGAACGATCAGGGCGGGCTTTATATATATTCTGACGGGCAGTGGGTTTCTCAGTACCGGGGCAACGACTCCATCTTTTCCGTGAAGATCGGCAAAGAGGACACCGTGGAGATCAACATACCGGGCAAAGAGCTGTTCATGAATCCGGGCGGGGATGTTTTCATGACCCTGATGCGGCTGGAGCGGGCGCTTCTGGACAACGACCAGCAGGGGATACAGAACGCGCTGGCCGACATCGAGAACTCGAGCAAGACGGTCATGAACAAGCTCGCCAAGGTCGGCGCAATAGCGAACAGGCTCGACAATACGAAGGCGACCATACGGCGCTCCGATGTGGATGTGAAAGAGCGGGTCTCCAATATCGAAGACCTCGATTACGCGGACGCCTACACCCAGCTGAAAAACCAGCAGACAATCTACGAGGCGTCGCTGCAGAGCACGGCGCTGATCACGAGCATGAGTCTCATCGATTTCATATAGGAGGAGAATCTTGGAGATAACCACCGTTCGGTTCGGAACCATCCCTGTCCAAGAAGACAAGGTGATCCTGTTTCCCAAAGGCATTCTGGGGTTCTCCCGGAACAAGAGATATGTTCTCTTCCCGCACGGTCAGGGGTCTCCTTTTTACTGGCTGCAGAGCGTGGAGGACGGGGCTGTCGCCTTCGTCGTCATGAACCCCAGGCTGGTCAAGTCGGATTACACGGTCGACATCCAGGAAGCCCTTCTTCAGGAGCTGGGCGCCGGCGATGTTTCGGACCTCGAGGTGATGTGCATTGTAACCATTCCGCCGAACCGGCCCGAGAACATGACGATCAACCTCCTGGGGCCGATCGTCATCAATGTGAAGAAACGCTGCGCGACCCAGATCATAACGTCCGAGGAGAAATATTCACACCGGCATCCCATCCTGGCGGATGCGCAAACGGAACTCTCCGGGCAGTGAGGACATTCCCTTCCCCGGTCGCCTGCCGGCATTTCCCCCAGGAAGTGCCGGGCGCGCCTGTTTCATGACGTCCCGGATGTTTACAAAACAGGCGATCTCTGTCATAGAATAGCCCCATCCGGCACCAGGACCAAGCGCACAGGGGAGTCGAAGATGAAAAGAAGAAAAGAAGCCGGCAACGGCGCAAAGTATACGAACGTTGTATCTGTCGTGGCCAAAGGCACGAAAAGCGGGAAGACCTTTCTCATGGAACAGCTGATCGGCGAGTTCAAGAAACGCGGCATGAAGGTCGCGGCGGTCAAGCACAGCGTACATCTCAAAGGGGTGGACAAGGAAGGGAAGGACACATACAAGTTCGCACAGAAAGGAGCGGACCGCATTGTGCTCTTCTCCGACAACGCCCTGATGCTCTACGAGTTCACCCCGCCCGAGCCGGACTATCTGATCGATCTTGCGGCCAAAAACATGGATCTCGTTTTAGTGGAGGGGTACAAGGAAGGGCCCTTTCGGAAGATCGAGGTGTTCAATCCCTCCCTGTATGACACACCGCTGTGCGCGGAAAACCCCGGCGGGGGATTTATCGCGATCGTAAGCAGGGAGCGCATCGACGCAGGATTGCCCTGGTATTCGTTCGATGACGTGGAAGGGCTCTGTACCTTTATCGAGGAGCATGTCATCCGGTGAGAACCAGAGGCCGGCGCCTCGAGATCCTGCCCCAATCCTTGAAGATTATTAACCTGTAGCGTGTGCAGAAAAACTGTGGTAAAGGCACAACTCTATGCTTATCGTCCAGCTGAAGCCCAAGAAGGAAACACCGATCATCAAGGGACATCCATGGGTGTTTTCCGGCGCGGTTGACAAGGTGCAGGGTTCCCCCGAAGAAACGAGCCTCTGCAGGGTCCTGGACGCCAGAGGGAGATTTATCTGCCAGGGATTCTACAATCCCTATTCGCAGATCGCCATCCGGGTGCTCACCCGGGGCAGGGAAGCAGTCGACCGGGCCTTCTTCTCAAAGCGCATTCATGATGCTCTCAGGATGAGGAAATCACTGATATCCCCGGATACCACCTGCTATCGGCTCATCCACGGGGAGGGCGACGGGCTCCCGGGACTCACGGTGGACATTTACGATACGGTCCTGGTGATGCAGTTCATCAGCACCGGCGTGGAAGAGTACAAGGAGGATATCGTCTCCATTTTTCACGAGCTCTACCCGCGGCATGCGATCCATGAGCGGTCCGATGTGAAGTCACGGGCTGCCGAAGGGCTCCGCCCTGTGAGCGGCCCGCTTTCCGGCAGCATAGACAAGGGAGGCGTCCGCGTGCAGGAGTCCGGCATCCCCTTTGTTGTGGACGTCCTTACCGGAGACCGGACCGGTTTTTATCTCGACCACCGGGACAATCGGCTGAAGCTCAGGCGGATGGCTGCGGGCAAGACGGTCCTCGACCTGTTTTCCTACACGGGAGCCTATGCCGTCAACGCGATCAAGGGGGGAGCCAAGTCGGCGGTTTCGGTCGATTCCTCCTCGACGGCCCAGGCGATGATGAAAAGAAATATGGAGATCAGCCAGATCAGCCCTTTTGTCTGGAGGCATGTAAGAGATGATGTCTTCAGGTTTCTCCAGGACGACCGGAGCCGTTACGACATCATCGTGTGCGATCCCCCGTCCTCACTGAAGGACGAGGATTTCGAAAAGGTCATGTCGCTCGCCATGGAGAGACTGAGCCCCTCGGGCCTGCTCTTTGCCGTGTCGTATCTGGGCTCGCAGTTCACCACCCTGGATTTTTACCGGGCGATCCATTTTTCCGCCGAAAAGGCGTCACGGAATGTCCGCCTTGTGGAGCCCCTCTACGAAGGCCACGATTTTCCCGTCCTGCCGACTCATCCCCAAGGCATCCATCTCTTCGGGCATATTCTCTATGCGGACTAGGAATTACAGCAGCACCTAATTCTTTTCCTTGAGATTTTTCTGCTGCTGTATGGCCGTCCTGACAGCCTCTTTCATTTCTTCGTTGCCAGGATCAATGGCAAGAAGCCCCTGCCAGAGGACGATGGCCTGGTTGAGATTGCCTTTCCGGTATTCCTCGAACCCCTGTCGCGTGAGTGTTTTCCTGCAGTAGTCGAGCCTTGAATTCAGAAAGGCATAATCGAACGAGAGCATCTGCTCGATGCCTCTGAATTTCGGATAGCTGTTTTTGAGGGCATACAGCAGCGCTCCCGCCGCCGCGATTTCACCCTTTCCCAGCATCTCTGCGGCGGTCGATTTCGCGCCGTTCAGAAACGTCGCATACTCCCTCGCCAGATGCTCGTCCTTCGGATTTTTCTGGTGTACATCATGGTAGACGGTGATCGCTTTCAGGTACTCGCCCGCCGCCGCATGTATTCTCGCCTGATTGACGGACTGGGCCGGCGTCTGATCCACAGGCTCGGGCAGGGGAACGGGCTTGGCCGGAGCAGGGGGCTGAACAGGACTTTTCGGTGATGCCGGGCCATTCATCCCGGCGCACGACTGGAGACAAAACGCGAGTATGAGGGCAAGGAAAAGGAATCTCATGTTCAGGGCTTTCATCATCAGAGCGCCTTCAATCCGGTCCAGGGCTTTCTATGGACCCGGTGTTTTTCCATCAGCTTGGTAAAAACCACAACGAGGTCGGGACGGAACTGGATGCCCGACATCCGATTGATTTCCTTCAAGGCGTCCTCCGCCGAGCGAGCCTTTCTGTAGGGCCTGTCCGACGTTATCGCGTCGAATGTATCTCCGATGGCTATGATCGCAGCGAAGAGCGGGATATTATCTCCGGACAGGCCGTCGGGATAGCCTTTGCCGTTGTGCCACTCGTGGTGATGGCGGGTGGAAGGGATGTATTTTTCCAATGAGGGCGCCCAGCTGAGAATAGTGGCGCCGTATTCCACATGAGACATCATTTCTTTGTATTCGGCGGGGCTGAGCTTGTCGGGCTTGAGCAGGATCGAGTCGGGGGTCTTTATCTTGCCCACATCGTGAAAGAGGCATGCAACCTCGAGATCCGTGAGCTCGTCAGGTGAAAGCCCGATCTCTTTGCCGATGAGCAGTGAGAGCTGCGCGACCCGTGCGGAGTGCCCGTGGGTGTAGGAGTCTCGCGCATCGATGGCCGCAGCCACCACCTTCACGATGGAAACATAGGCCTCTTCGAGATCGTGGGCGTATCTGTTCAGCTTTCCTCTCTGTTCCGCTATCTGTGCGGCCATTTCATTGAAGTTGCGCGTCAGGTCGCCCAGTTCGTCCTGAGAATAGATTCTGAGCGGTTTCTTGGCAGTTCCCTTTTTCAGTTCATCCACGCCTGCGGAGAGCTCCTGTATTGGCTTCATCAAAAACGAGGCCAGCAGAGAGCTCATGAATATTCCAAGGACTACGATGACGCCGAAGACGATCAGTATCCTGTCGGCGACCTTTCTCTGCGCTTCTATCAGCACGGACCTGTTCAATCCGAGGATGACATTGCCCAGCGTCTTATCCATGAAAACGATGGGGCACGATATTTCGAAGATGGTGCCTGAAGGGTTCGGCAGCTCCCGCACCATGATGCCGTCGCTTGCCTGACTGAAAGGCCGGCCCTTGGTGATGTGCATGGTCTCGCCGATCATGGGGGTGTCGCTGTGGACCACGACTTTCATGTTCGGGTCGACGATGGCAACATACGGCATGTCGCTGTTTGACGACTTGGCCTTGTAAACGAGTGTGTCAAGGGCCAGGAGGTCCCGCGAGAGAAGACTGTACCCCGCCGATGCGGCGATGCTCTTACCCACGGATTCTCCTCTCTTGATGATCTCGTTCAACACATAGTTGTTCATGATCTGGATGGTCATGATGCACAGGACAAGAGAGGTGCCGGTCAGGAGAATGACGGTGAAGAAGGCGATCTTGAACCTGAGGCTTGCCGATTTGAACCTCTCCGACATGATCGTGAGCGGAGCCCGGATGAGCCTGACGAGAGCGCGAATACAGGCCGCTGTCTTATGCATGAAAGAATGTCGACCCGTATTCATAATCGCACATAACTCGCATGATCATTGTTGTCTCTTTTGCACATGCCCCGGTTTTATGCCTATCGGTAAAAAGAGCGACATTCTTGATCTCACCACGTGCAACCGGAACTATAAACCTACTAGGGGCATGTACGCAAGAACAAGTCTATCCAGTACCTGGGGTCACAGCACCCGGGGTCAGGTCTTGACATGTGACAGGCCAGCCGGCCTGTCACATGTCAAGACCTGACCCCTTTCTTTATTTCTGTCACATGTCAAGACCTGACCCCTCTTCTTTTTCAGATGGATTCGAGGATTGTCTGAAAGGGGACGGC
>ERZ795049.2110-NODE-2110-length-23891-cov-8.943489_pt1 | contig 23891 bp, 20 predicted proteins | sample MGYA00375133_ERZ795049 | MGnify/ENA primary metagenome ERZ795049 (study PRJEB30178, sample SAMN05720147) | activated sludge metagenome | isolation source: anaerobic digester from wastewater treatment plant | place: Japan | collected 2015-04-20 ... | reverse complement strand
CCCCCGCCGCCACTTGTCGCTGGCTCGACTTGTTGCGCCAAATGACCCCCAGAACCTCCCTCAACCCATCCCCGCCCAAACGCCTTCCTTATATGCCCACTCAATCTACGCACTGGCTTATTGCGCTGCCCCCATTGGCCCGCGGTTGACTCGCCCGGGTTTTGGTGATAGAATGGCGCGCAATTGAACGAGAGTGACGATGACGGAGACGAGTAGGCGCTCGCGCGCTCGCAGAGAGTCGCCGCTGGTGGGAAGGCGATAGCGACGCGGCGGCCGAAATCCACTCCCGAGTCGCCGGCGGAAAGGCGTAGCCTGAGTATGCCGGCCGGGTGCTCCCGTTAGCGAGCGTACAAGGCCGCCTGGCGCTTGGGGGCGGCGAACTGAGGTGGCACCACGTGGAGTCGTGCTCCCCGTCCTCTTTGGACGCGGGAGCGTTTTTTGTTGGCGTACGGTTCGTGGCCCGCTCCCTACTGCGTACTACGTAATGCGTACTGCGTAACCTCTCGCCTGGCCCTACATGTCGTCCGCGGCGACGTTACGTATTACGCAGTACGTAGTACGCAGTACGCGGGCCGATCGCTGTTCGAGAGGAGCGTGTCAAAGTGATCGACCTGAGGCTCATCCGCGAGCATCCGGACCTGGTGCGGCGCGAGATCGCCAAGCTGAACACGACGGCGCCGATCGACGAGATTCTGGCGCTCGACGCCAAGCGGCGCGACCTGCTGCAGGAGGTGGAGGCGCTGAAGGCGCAGCGCAACGCGGCGTCGAAAGAGATTTCCAAGCAGCAGGACCAGGCGGCGCGCGAGGCGCGCATCGCCGAGATGCGCGCGGTGGGCGAGCGCATCGGCCTGCTCGACGCCGAGGTGCGCGCGGTCGACGAGCGGCTGAACCAGCTCATCCTCGAGGTGCCCAATCTGCCCCACGCCGATGTGCCGGTGGGCAAGGACGAGACGGAGAACGTGGTGGTGCGCACGGTGGGCACGCCGCGCGCGTTCGACTTTGAGCCGCGGCCGCACTGGGAGCTGGGCACGAGCCTGGGCATCATCGATTTCGAGCGCGGCGTCAAGATCTCGGGCAGCCGCTTCTACGTGCTCAAAGGCGACGGGGCGCGCTTGCAGCGGGCGCTGATCGCCTACATGATCGACCTGCACGTGCAGCAGCACGGCTACACCGAGGTCTACCCGCCCTACTTGGTGCGGCGCGAGTGCCTGGTGGGCACGGGGCAACTGCCCAAGTTCGCCGAGAACCTGTACCTTGACGCCGAGGACGACCTGTGGCTCATCCCCACCGCCGAGGTGCCGGTGACCAACCTGCACCGCGAGGAGATCATCGAGCCGGGCACGCTGCCGCTGTACTATGTCGCCTACACGGCCTGCTTCCGCCGCGAAAAGATGGCGGCGGGCAAGGACACGCGCGGCATCAAGCGCGGCCACCAGTTCGACAAGGTGGAGATGGTCAAGATTGTGGAGCCCGAGACCTCGGACGCCGAGCTGGACTCGCTCCTGGCCGCGGCCGAGGACGTCTGCACGGGCCTGGGCATTCCGCATCGCGTCGTGCAGATGTGTACCGGCGACCTGAGCTTTACGGCGGCGATGAAGTACGACGTGGAGCTGTGGGCGCCGGGCGTGCGAGAGTGGCTGGAGGTCTCGTCGTGCAGCAATTTCCGCGATTTCCAGTCGCGGCGCGCGGGCATGCGCTACCGCCGCAGCGCGGGCGCGCGGCCCGAATACCCGCACACGCTCAACGGCTCGGGGCTGGGGCTGCCGCGCGTGCTCATCGCCGTGCTGGAGAACTATCAGCAGGCCGACGGGACGGTCGTGATCCCCGAGGTGCTGCGGCCGTACATGGGCGGGCAAGAGGCGATACGCGGGGGTAATGCGTAACCCGGGTTGGGGGTTTGGCGGGCTGGCTGGCGTTGCTGGCTGCCCCGCGGGGCAGCCAGCAACGCCAGCCAGCCCGCCAAACCCCTAACCTAAAGGCCAGCACCGGGTTCGTGCGAAGCCCAAGAGCCGGTCGCCAACGATGGTGGGATGTACCCCAGCCGGGCCAAAAGTTTGACAAGCGTCCGCACCGGGTGTATACTGTCCGGTGCTCGCGCTAGGGACGAACCCGTGAACGTCCGGCGGCAGCCGGAGGGATGGCAGAGCGGACGATTGCGGCGGTCTTGAAAACCGTTGTGGGGGCAACCTCACCGGGGGTTCGAATCCCTCTCCCTCCGCCATCAAAGGCAGCTCGGGGAGATGCCAGAGAGGCCGAATGGAGCCGCCTGCTAAGCGGTTGAGGGGCTTAATCGCTCCTCCCAGGGTTCGAATCCCTGTCTCCCCGCCATGTGCCCCAGTAGCTCAGAGGATAGAGCGCAGCGCTGCGGACGCTGAGGCCACAGGTTCAATTCCTGTCTGGGGTACCTTGTCAGTTGTGTAGGCCCTGCAACCGGGTGGGAGCGAACCCGTGCAGGGCCTCTCTGTATTTCGGCTGCGCCGCGGCAGCCCAGGGCATACGATGGAGCGCAGCACCGGGGGCTGGGCGCTGCACGTGCCGCTCAGACTATTCGCCAGAGGGCCATCCGGGTACCTGTGCCGGTGGTTGTGATCCGGTGGAGGACGTCTGAGCGTGGCCCGCCAGCAGGCAGGCGCACTGCGCTTGCCAAGGAGGGCCGCCGTGGCATCCTCGAGCCCCCCTGGTACGCTGCCGATCCTGATCCTCTACAGTCAGGTCGATGCGGTGGTCAAGGGCGAGCAGGCCGATGTGCTCGCCGATTGGGAGACGGTTGAGGCGGCGGTTGACATACGCCGGGCACTCGAAGCGGCGGGCCACCGCGTGCGATACGCGGCGGTGACCTGCGATGTGCGCGCCGCGCTGGCGCCCTACTCGCCGCGAGAGTGGCTGGTCTTCAACCTCTGTGAGAGCGTAGGCGGCGATTCGACGCTGGAAGCCACGGTGCCGCCGATCTTGGAAGAGCTGGGCTTTGCCTACACCGGCGCCTCCGGCGAGGCCATGGCCCTCTGCCAGCACAAGGCCAGGGCCAAGGCGCTGTTCGAGCGGCATGGGCTGACGACACCCCGCTACGCGGTACTGGATTCGCCGGACCAACCATGCACTGTGCCTCTGCCGGCCATCGTCAAGCCGGTGGCGGAGGATGCTTCGCTGGGGCTCAGCGAAGACTCGGTTGTGCGCGACGCTGCCGGCGTCGCACGCCAGGTGGCCTACATCCTCGAGCGCTACCGCCAGCCTGCACTGGTGGAGGAGTTTATCGCCGGCCGCGAGTTCGAGGTGCCGGTATGGGGCAATGATCCGCCGCAGGCGATGCCGATCATCGAGATCCGCTACGTGGGGATCGAGGACCCGCTGCGCCGGTTCCTGACGTATGAAGGCAAGTGGGTGGAGGATTCTTTCACCTACAACCATACGCAGTTGGTCTGCCCGGCGCCGATCGAGCCGGGGCTGCAGGCGCGCCTGGAGGCCGAGGCGTTGGCCGCCTACCGCCTGACCGGCTGCCGCGATTACGCTCGCCTGGATGTGCGGGAGCGCGCTGGCGTGCCCTACATCCTGGAGGTGAACCCCAACCCTTCGATCTACTCGTTCACGCCTGTGCTGCAGGCCGCCGGGTTTGGGCGGCCGCAGTTGGTCGATTGCATCGTCAGGTTCGCCATGGAACGTCGTAGCGGCCACATGGGGCGCCGGCCCTGCGCCGGGGCTGACAGGCAGGCTGGCAACGCTGCGAGCCCGCTGCTCGCCCCGTTGCCCCGCGAGGAGTAAGAGCATTTCAGCAGACGCTATGCCAGCAACACGCAGCCTGTTTCCCGCAGCCAGCGGACGTGGCTTCCACGCCGCCGGCTTGCCCGACGCGGCGAGCCCCGTCGATGATGTCGCCCCGTCGCTGCCTCCGGCGGCGTGGGAGCCGCCTCTGCTGGCTGCGGAGTCGGGGCTCAGCCTCGCGGCCGAACAACGCCAGGTTGCGATGGCCGTTCTGGTCCTCTACAGCCGGGTGGACGAGCTTGCCCGCGGCGAAGAGCTCGACATGCTGTCGGAGCTCGAGACGGCGCAGGTCGCCGAGGAGATTGTTGCCGGCCTGCGCAGCCTGGGCTACCGCGTGGCGCTGGCCGGGGCCTCGGCCGATGTGGCGGCGGCGCTGGCCCCGTACCCGCCCGATGCGTGGCTGGTCTTCAACCTCTGTGAGAGCCCCGGCGGCGACACTGCCCGCGAGGCTGCGGTGCCGCTGCTGCTCGAAGGGCGCGGCTATGCCTACACCGGCGCCGGCGCCGAGGCGATCACCTGCTGCCTCGACAAGGCGCGGACGAAGGCCCTGCTGGTGCGGCACGGCATCGCCACGCCGCGTTACGCCGTGCTCGCTCGGCCCAACGCCCCCTGCGATGTGCCGCTGCCGGCGCTGGTCAAGCCACTGGCGGAGGATGCGTCGAAGGGCATCAGCACCGACTCGGTGGTGCGCGACCGCGAGGCGCTGGCGCGGCAGGTGGCCTACATCCTCGAACGCTACCGCCAGCCGGCGCTGGTGGAGGAGTTTGTCGCGGGCCGCGAGTTCAACGTCGCCGTCTGGGGCGATGGGCGCCCCGAGGCGCTGCCGCTCTCGGAGATCCACTACGACGGCTTTGCCGACCCGCTGCAGAGGCTCCTGACGTACGAGGCCAAGTGGGTGGAAGACTCGTTCGCCTGCCGGCATACGACGGGCATCTGCCCGGCCGAGGTGGACGGCCTCCTGGCGCGTCGCCTCAGAGAGACTGCGCTGGCCGCCTACCGCCTGACCCACAGCCGCGGCTATGCCCGCGTGGACATGCGCGAGCGCGACGGCGTGCCCTACGTCCTCGAAGTCAACCCCAACCCCTCGTTGGCCTCCGACGCCGGCTTTGCGCGCGCCGCGCGCGTCGCCGGCTACGACCACGCCCACATGGCCGAAAGGATCGTCAGCTTGGCGCTCGCGCAGGGCCGCCCGCCATTCGGGTAGGTAGCATCCCCCAGGCGTGTTCGCAACGGCCACGTTGGAGACCGCCTCGTTGCGCTGCTCATGACGTAGGCCGCCGGACCGTAGCCGCGGCACGTTGCCGCGGGGCTCTCCTGCGCGGCACGATGCCGCGGCTACAGTGCGACGTCATCCGCCTGCCCCAGGATTGCGGCAACCCTGGGGTATTGCTCAGAAACTTGGTCCTGTCATTGCGAGCGTAGCGAAGCGATCTCCACGTCGGGCATGGAGTTGCATCGCTCCGCTCGCAACCTGGGACTGCTGCGCTGCGCTTGCAGCTATGAGATTGCTTCGTCGGCGGCTGCGGCCGCCTCCTCGCAATGACAGGCCAAGGTTCTGTGCTGGTCACAGGGTTCGGAGACCCCGGGTTACTCACAATGGCAGTCGGAACACTAGCCGCGTGGAGGCCGTGGGTATGCTCACGTTCACGCCCGAGTTGCAGCAATTCATCGGTAATGACGAGTTGGGCAGCTTTGTGCGCCGCCGGGAGCTGGTGGACCTGGACGGCGTGCTGGTGGATGTGGAGGCCATCCTGCGCCGCCGCTACCGTTGCGATTGCACGAGCTGTCTGCAGGTGCGCGCCGACGGCAAGCTGGCCGGTGATTGCTGTGATGGCGCCGAGGTGCGCATCTCTGCCGGCGAGCGGCGGGCCATCCTGGCGCACCTGCCGGGCATGGTGCCCTACATGGAGGCCGCGCCGCGCCAGGCGCTCGAGGCGCGCCTGGTCCGCGCTCATCGCGACCCCTCACGGGCGTATTGCGCCCCGGTGCAGGTCGAAGGCCAACCCAGCGACCTCGTCGCCCTGCGCAGGCAGCCCGGCGGCGCCTGCATCTTTCGCTCCATCCAGCGAAAAGGCGGCCGCAGCTATGCCGTCTGCGCCATCCACTCCTACCTGCTGGAGCGTGGGCTGCCGCTGTGGGGCATCAAGCCAATCACCTGCCTGGTCTGGCCGCTGGCCGTCGCGCCGCTGTACGACGGCCACATCCTGCTGACGGTGCATTCGCCCGAGACCTATCTGTTCACCTTTGAAGGGTATCGGCACGCCTCGCGGCCCTGCCTGCTCAACCCGCCAGAGGATGCGCCCTTGGTCTACCAGAGCTGCGGGCCCGACCTGCGCCATCTCTTCGGCGCTCGTTTCTACGAGCGCCTGTGCGCTATCGCCGCCGGCGAGCCCGCCGCGCGCTGGACGCCGGCCTGGGGCCAGCCGGCGCTGTGGCCTGCGTAGAACAGCGGGCAAGCAGTCGCTAGACGGCGTAGCCTAGTAGTCTGTCGCACTGATCTTGATGGGTGTAGCCTAGCCCCTTGTGGGCGTCGGAGCCCATCTCCAACATGGCGCCAAGTGCGGATGCCGCGCCAGTCCGCAGGGTCAAGGCGCTCAAGCGCCAACTACGAACCTGGTCAGCCGCTTGGTATGGCGTAGTGGCAAAGTAATACTAGGCTCGGGGCCTTCCATAGTACCAGAGAGGTGGAGATGATCGACAGACCGACGGAAGCCGATATCCCCGGGATCCTGAGCATGGTCGCGCACGCAGGCGTGTTCACGAGCGTGGATGTGGAGTGCGTCGGCGAACTGCTCGACGACTATGTGCACAAGCCCGGCCACGGCGGCTACGAGTTCATCGTCGACCGCGAGGACGGGCGCCTGCTGGGCCTGGCCTGCTACGGGTCGACGCCGCTGACGGAGGGCACGTTCGACCTCTACTGGCTGTGTGTGGCGGCTGAGGCGCGGCGCGGCGGCGTGGCGCGCCGGCTCGTCGCCGAGATGGAGGCCGACCTGCGCCGCCTCGGCGCGCGGCTCCTGGTGGTCGAGACCTCGGGCAGCGATGGTTACCGCCCGGCGCGCGCGTTCTACCTGGCCAACGGCTTCCAGCGCCAGGCCACCATCCCCGACTATTACGCCCCCGGCGATGACCTCGTCGTCTATACCAAGCGATACGGGGAGGCTTAACCGCAAAGGCGCCAAGACGGCGCAAAGAGGAAGGGGGGCTTGCCCAGCACAGCAAAGGCGAGTCTCTCTTCCTCTTTGCGTTTCCTTTGCGTCTTCGCGCCTTTGCGGTTAGGGCTCCCTGGCCTCGCGCAGGCGGCCGTCATAGTCGGCCACTTGGGCGGCCTCGCGCTCCCAGAACGAAGGCGACTGTAGGTCCTCGAGGTACTCGCGGCTGTAGCCGAGCCGGGTCCACGTCGCCTCCTTCTGTTGGAAGAGGCGTTCCTTTTCCTCGGGCGTGCGCAGGTCGTGCAGGCCGCGGCTGCTGGCCCCACGGAACACTTCGACCGCCCAGTGGCGCAGTATCTGGCGGTCGATCGTGCCCGAGCGCGCTTCGAACGCGGCCAGAGCCGAAGGGTAGCGGTCAAAGCCGTCGGGCGCCACGGTGACGACGTTGTGATCGGCGCCGATGCCGAGCGCCCTGGCCGCGCCCATGGCCCCGAGGATGTTGCAGATGCCGGACGGGCCGAAGAGGTCCACCAACCCCTGGGCCGCCGCCTCGGGCACCCCCAGGGTGTGGCTCAGCAGCTCCGGGCCTTGCTGTACCACGCGGAGGCCCCGCAGGCACTGCTCGCCATAGACCTGGATGGCATAGTCGGTGTTCAGCACGTTGTGGATCAGGTTCACCAGCCCGTCGGCGATGCCTTCGACGGGATGGGGGCCACAGGCACCGCCGACAAGCGTCGGGCACTCGACGGGCTCGACGGCGACGACGGCCGCATCGGGGAAGCGGGCCTTGATCTCATCGCCCGCGGCCAGCGTGCCGGCCGTGCCGGGCGCTGAGACAAACGCGGCCACGCGCCCATCGCCAAAGCCGGCCGCCGCCTCGAGGATGTTGCGCCCGGTGACAAAGCGGTGGAAGCGATAGTTGGCCATGAGGGCGAACTGGTCGAGCACCAGGTGGCCCGGCCGGCCCTCGTAGCGCTCGCGCATTTTCTGTAGGATGGGGCCGATGCCGCCCTCGCCGCCGGGGATGACCTCCACGTCGCCGCCACAGGCAGCGATGCGCTCGTAGCGCTCTTCGCTGCGGCCTGTAGAGATGAGCACGCGGGCGCGGTAGCCCTTGAGCCGGGCCACCCAGGCCACGCCGATGCCAAAGTTGCCCGAGGTCGGCGCGACGAGCGTCGCTTCTCCTGGGCGGATGGTGCCGTCGAGCTCGGCCTCCATCACCGCGGCATAGGCCGGGCCCACCTTCAGGCTGCCCGATGGAAAGTACTTGCCCACCAGGACCAGGATGTTGGCCGCGACGCCCGTCAGTTCGGGTGGCAGCCTGAGCACGCGCACGCGGCCGAGCTCATCGCTCCAGGCGATGTTGAACAGGCCGGCCGGGGCGAGGTCATTGCCGCGGGCGCGCCGTGCCTCCTGGCGCGTTGCCGACGGCAGCGCCGAAGGGTCGAGCATTTCACGATAGGTTGGTCCCCAGACGAATTCTCGGTTGGCTGTCACGCGATACCCTCTCTATTCGCAACACTCACGGTCACGCTCCGCGCAACTGGGCGCGCAGCCTGTCGATGGCTGCGGCCTCGCCGGCGGTCGGCCCCGCCGTGGCCAGTTGGTGCTTCTTGAAGGCCAGCTCGGTGGCCCAACCCGCACGGCGGCCCCAGGCGCGCGCGGCCGCCCAGCCCTGGCGTGAGAGCAGCGCCCAGCCGCGCGCCAGGCGCCGCACGGGCGAGCTGAGGATGGCATACTCCTCGGCGGTGACCACGCCGCGCGCCACCTCTTCGCCGAGCTGGCCGGTCAGCCAGCGCCGCTCCTCGCGCCAGCTCAGCACGATAACGGCCAGAATGACGGCAAGGCCGCCCCAATCGCTGGCCAGGCTGATGAGGAACGACCAGCAGGTCACCGCGGCCAGCGCGCTTGACAGGTTGTGGATCGCATGCAGCGCCACTGCCCCGGCGAAGGCGGCCAGGGGCAGCAGCCAGCGGCGCCAGGCCTGTTGTGAGAGGCGCGCCAGGCCCAGGCCCGCCCCGGTGACCGAAGTGAAGAGCGAGTGGTTCAGGCCAAAGACCAAGGCGCGCAGCGCCCAGAGCACGACGAACGACGACGACTCCGCCTTGCCCAGCTCGCCGAAAAAGTAGAGCACATTCTCGGTCATGGCAAAGCCAAAACCGATGGCGGCCCCATAGATGATGCCGTCGAGCACGCCGTCGAACTCGGAGCGGTAGAGCCAAAAAATCGCCAGGAGCGCCGCCCCTTTGGCCGCCTCTTCCACGAGCGGCGCCACTATACTGGTGGAGGCCATCTGCCCCAGGCCGCCGAACACGGAGAGCGGCACGAGCGCGATCAGCTCGACGATCAGCGAGGCGACGAGCGCCGGCAGCGCGCCCCACAGGAAGGCCAGGGAGAAGAGCCACAGCGGCTCCTTCTCGTAGCGGTCGAGCCACCAGAGGACGGCCACGTAGACAACGGTCGGCAGCACCGCCGCCACCACCGACAGCGCCAGGGCAGAGAGTATCGGCATCGGCGCCTCCCGCGTGTGTCAACAGCGCCATGGGCCCTCATGGGCAGGTGGCCAGGGGCATATCCCATCATCGTTGGTGACCGGCTCTTGAGCTTCGCACGAACCCGGTGCTGGCCTTTGAGTTAGGGGTTTGGCGGGCTGGCTGGCGTTGCTGGCCGCCCCGCGGGGCGGCCAGCAACGCCAGCCAGCCCGCCAAACCCCTAACCCGGGTCAGGGTCGGGCGCGTACACAGCGCCCAGCGACCGGCCTGCAGAGCTTGACCAGCGTGGTCATGCCATGGATGAATGGCGTCGTCAGCACACCGGCGGTGCGGCCATGGCGCAGGGCGGCCAGGAACGAGGCCGCATCGTCAAAGCCGTCGATCTCCACATAGGCCCGGCCGATTTCGTAGGTGGTGTGGGCATCCGAGCCCGCGCCCATGGGCAGCCCGTGGGCCTCGGCGATCTGCCGGGCCAGGGCATTGTCTCGGGCGGCGAGCGTGCGCGCGTTAAAGACCTCGATCGCATCGACCTGGGCGATGATGCGCTCGAGCACGCGCCGCCCCATGGCCTCGCCGCGCCAGCGATCGAGGGGATGGGGCACGTAGGCGAGGCCCCCCTGCTCGTGGATGGCTGCGATGGTCTCTTCGGGCGAGAGCCGCGGTGGGATGGGCCGTTGCAGGAAGAGGCCGATGATCTCGCCTTCCGTCGTTTTGACCTCTTCGCCGACAATCACGGGGAATGGCGCCGCCGCGCGCACTTGCAGCGCGCCCTCGATCGAGTTGTGATCGGTGACGGCCACGGCGTCGAGGCCGTGGCGCAGCGCCGCGGCGATGATCGCGGGCGGCGCCATCAGAGAGTCGGGAGAGTGGTGGGTATGGGTGTGCAGATCGACTCGCATAGCCTCCACCGGCGAAAGAAGCGCCGCCACATGGCGGCGCAATGCTTGTTCAAGTATACCCTGCCCGGCGGGCGCTGTCCAACCAGGTGAGCGGGCCATCCTTGCCCCGGTGCGATGGGAGGAACCGGCTCTCACGCTCCGCACAATTCCGGTGCAGCGGCCCCTGAAAGGGGTATGGCGGGATGCGGGGCAGCCGGCGACGCCCCGCATCCCGCCATACCCCTTTCAGGCTGGGACCGGCCGCAGGCTCACTTGCGTGAAAAGAGGCGGCCCAGCAGGCCGCGCAGCCCGCGGGCCGGCGGTTCGGCAGCCGGCGGTGCCTGAGGCTCGGGCTCAGCTTGCTCGGGCACGCCATCGGGATGCAGCAAGTGCATGTGCGTCTCCAGGCGCTCGCGGCGCACCGGGCGGTGGCAGGCCGGGCAGGTGACGTAGGCTTGCTGCCAGGGGGGCACATCCGGGTCCTCGGCGGAGGGGAGCTCTTGGCCGTGCGTCGGGGCCAGGGGTTGGGCCGGCATCGAGCCTCCTTTGCGGTGCATCCATGCGTGAAGGTGGAACACCGAGCCTGCTGTGGGGGCAGCAAACCCCACGCAGGGCGAGCGTGTGGCCGGCGGCGCCAGAGCACACCAGCCTCAGGGCTGCGGGCCAGAGAGTCGCTTGCGGGCCCGCGCCGGCGAAGGATGATCCGGCGTGGGCCGCGCGTGGAGCCACGGCCGACCCCTCCCACAGGCCCGGAGGCTGCAGTCAGCGCCGCGCAGACGGCCAATAGCGCTCAGCGAGCATCGACTACAGAATATACACCGAAGCGGCAGAGGGGTCAAAACCCGAATGCCGGCCGGCACACCTGCCCCCGGATTGCATCATTGGCGAGCCTACCCGGTGTTGCCAGTTGCTTGTAGTGCGGGAGAGGGAATGTCCCACGCGGCCGTACAGCGCTGTGCGGCTGCGTGGGGCATTCCCTCTCCCGCACTACAGACGACTGCCGGAGGTTGACAACCGCGGGCACAGCCACCATACTGTGCTGGTGAGGGAGGAGCGTATGGCAGAGTGTGAACGGACCATCCAGCTCGACCAGTTCCTCAAGTGGCAGGGGCTCGTGGCCACGGGCGGCGAGGCCAAGGTGCGCATCCAGGCCGGCGAGGTGCAGGTGAACGGCCAGGTAGAGACGCGCCGCAGCCACAAGCTGCGCGCCGGCGATGTGGTGACCTTTGAGGGGCGCCCCTACACCGTGCACTGGGACGAGCCTGCCCCATAGCGCGTTGCTCTCGCAGTTTCAGGGGTTTCGGAGAATGCGCAGTGCCGTTGCCCGACCGCGGTCGGGCAACGGCACTGCGCATTCTCCGAAACCCCTGAAACTGCGAGAGTAGAAGTGGCACGCTTCTTGCTATCCTCGGTCTTGCGCAAGCATGCGAGCTTTGTGGGGAGGAGAGCGTGAGGCAGAGGCGACCCTCACGCGCGATCGTGTTGGACCGCGACGGGACCCTGATGCACAACTGTCACTACTGCCGCGACCCCGAGCAGGTGCAGTTGCTGCCGGGCGTCAGCGCGGCGCTCGGCTGGTTGAGCGGAGCAGGGTACCGCCTGGTGGTCGTCACCAATCAGTCGGGCGTGGCGCGTGGCCATGTGAGCGAGCGCCAGTTGGCGCGGGTGCACGAGCGGCTGCGCCGCATCCTGGTTGCGGAGGGTATACCCCTCGAGGCGATCTACTACTGCCCACATCACCCCGAAGGGAGCCGTAGCGGCTATGCGGAGCACTGCCTCTGCCGCAAGCCCGAGCCGGGGCTGCTCTTGCGCGCCGCGTTCGAGTGCGGCTTTGCCCTGGCCGCCTCCTGGTTCGTCGGCGACATTCTGGCCGACGTCGAGGCGGGTAATCGGGCCGGCTGCCGTACGGTGTTGCTGGACCTGGGCACGGAGCCTCGGCCCGAGACGGCGCTGCAGACGCCGGCCTACGTGGCACGCAATCTGCCCCACGCGGCGCGCCTCATCCTGGCTGCCGACGGCCGGAGCCGGCGCAAGGTCGAGCCATTGCCCCTGGCGGCGCTCGACCGGCCTTGCCTGACCCAGGGAGTTCTGAGGCCTGGCGACCCGAGCCCCATTCCCACTGCACAATGGGTGACCCAGGCTGCGCTGGAGGGAGCGCAATGAACGGTGCCATTCCCGCGGTGCGCCGCTTCACAGGCCGGCGCATGCTCGTCGTCGGCGATGCCCTGCTCGATGCCTATCTGCACGGCCAAGCCACCCGCGTCTGTTCCGAGGCGCCGGTTCCGGTGGTCGAGGCACGCTACAAGACGGTGGCTCCCGGCGGGGCCGCCAACACCGCGGCCAACGTCGCCGGCCTCGGCGGCTGCGTCAGCTTTCTGGCCGTCGTCGGCACCGACGAGGCCTCGGACACGCTGCGCCGCGAGCTGGCCGCACGTGGCGTTTCCGACGAGCACCTGGTGGTGGATGCCGAGCGCTCGACCGTGCACAAGCTGCGCATCCTGGCCGACGGCCAGTACCTGGTGCGCTTTGACGAGGGCGATGCCCGCCCGCTCGCACGTGAGACACGGCGCCGTTTCCTCGAGCGCTTCCGCGAGCTCTTCGATGGCCACGATACCATCATCGTCTCCGACTATCACTCGGGCGTCGTGGGCCCGGCGCTGATCGAGACGCTGGCCGAGCTGAACGCGCGCGGCGAAAAGCGCGTCTTGCTCGACTCCAAGAAGCTGCTGGCGTTCCGGCGCTGCCCGCTGAGCGTCGTCAAGCCCAATCACCGTGAGGCCGCCGCCACACTGGGCTGGCGCCCCAGCCGCGCCGACAATCACCTGGTGGAGCTGGGCGAGCAGCTCGTGCGCCGCCTGCTGGCCCAGTGGGTGGTCATCACCCTCGGCGAGGATGGCTCGGCCATCTTTGGTCGCGACGGGTCCTACTATCGCGTGCCGCCGCGGCCGGTGCTCAACCCGCAGCCGGTGGGCGCCGGCGATACCTACATCGCCGCCCTCAGCCTGGCCCTCGACGCGGGCGCCGACATCCAGACCGCCGCCGAGATTGCTGCCGAGGCCGCCGCCGTGGCCGCGACACGCGCCGGCACGGCCTGCGTCTCGCAGCAAGAGCTGCTGCAGCGTCTGAGCCAACGGGGCGACCCCCTGGCCGATGCGGCCGACCTGTTGGAGCAGGTGTACGACTATCGCCAGCGGGGCAAGCGCATCGTCTTTACCAACGGCTGCTTCGACATCCTGCACAGCGGCCATGTGGCCTTTTTGCAGCAGGCTCGCTCGCTGGGCGACGTGCTGATCGTCGGGGTCAATTCCGACGCCAGTGTGCGCCGCCTCAAGGGCGAGACGCGCCCCATCAACAGCCAGGCCGACCGCGTGGCCGTGCTGGCCGCCCTCGAGGCGGTGGACCACGTCGTCCTCTTTGGCGAAGACACGCCCGAGCGCCTGATCAGCCAGATCCGCCCCGACGTGCACGTGAAGGGGAGCGACTATACCCTCGAACGCCTGCCCGAGGCCAAGATTGTCCAGTCGTACGGCGGCCAGGTCGTGATCCTGCCACTGGTCGAAGGCAAGTCGACCACGGCCATCGTGCGCAAGATCGCCCGGCTGTCGCGCAAGCCCGCGGCGCAGGGCATTCCCAGCGAGCTGCCCATCGAGGCGCTGCCCGTGGGCACGACGGTCCAGGTGGTGTGAGGGCTGCATATGAACGTTGTCGCCTGGCAAGCGCGCAAGCGGGCCCACCTCGATGCCTGGGGCGAAGCACGCCGCATCCTGCTCGTCCGTCTCGACAGCCTGGGCGATGCCATTCTCATGACGCCGGCCTTTCACGCCATCAAGGAGACGCAGCCCGGCGCCCACCTCACCCTGCTGACCAGCCCCGTGGGCGCCCAGCTCATGGGGCTCGACCCGGACCTGGACGACGTCTTGGTCTACAACTCGCCGATGAGTGACGCCTGGTTGGAGTTGCCACACACGCCCGAGCGTGAGCTCGGCCTCGTGGCCACGCTCCGTGAGCGCGAGTTCGACGGCGCGATCATCTGGACCAGTTATCACCAGAGCCCGCTGCCGGCGGCTATGCTGGCCTACCTGGCCGGCATTCCGCTGCGCGCCGGCGCCACCGACGACGGCGCGGGGTCGCTGCTCACCACGCGCCACCACTGGCCGCCCGGACTCTACCACGAGGTCGATCGGGCGCTCAGCCTGGTGGGCGCGCTGGGCTACCACACGCGCGATGCCCAGCTCGTGCTGCGCGTGCCGGCGGCGGTGCGCCGGGCGGTGTGGCGCCGCCTCAAGGCGGCCGGCGTAGACCCACTGCGGCTGCTGGTGGTGCTGCACCCGGGCTGCTCGATGCCCGCGCGCACCTACGATTGGCAGCGCTTCGCTGCTGTGGCCGACCTGCTGGCTGCCCGGCTCGACGCGCAGGTCGTGTTGACCGGCTCAGCCGCCGAGGTGCCGCTGGTCGCGCGCGTGCAGTCGCGCCTGGCGCATCCGGCCGTGAGCTGGGCCGGCCAGAGCAGCCTGGCGGAGCTGGCGGCGCTGATCGAGATGGCCGACCTGGTCATCACCAACAACACCGGGCCGGCGCACATCGCCGCGGCGGTGCGGACGCCGGTGGTGGACCTTTTTGCCTGGACCAACCCGCCGGAGCAGTGGCGGCCCTGGCGCGTGCCGCAGCGCCTGCTGAACCGGCCGGTGCCCTGCCGCCTGTGCTACCAGCGCATCTGCCCCTACGACCATAGCTGCCTCGATCTCTCGCCGGCGCAGGTCGTCGAGGCGGCCACAGACCTCCTGGAGGAGGTTCGGGCACCGGCGAAGGCCGTGGGAGCGACGTGATGGGTGCAAGCACTGGGTCTGTCATTGCCAGTACCCCAGGGTCCGCCGAACCCTGTGCCCAGCATAGAACCTTGGGCTGTCTGTGGCACCTGGGGCCGGTGACCGGCTTGCACGCCCCGTGCCCTGCACGAGGCACAAGCCCAGTGCGGGCCCCTCAAGAGGGGTTTTGGGAGGCTGGCACCGTTGCCCGGCCCCCCTGCGGGGGGCCGGGCAACGGTGCCAGCCTCCCAAAACCCCTTACCCAGGGCTTAGGGCCGGATGGGCGCGCAGCGAAACGCCCGGCTGTCGGCCTGGGCCGCAAGCCCAAGTTCCTCTGCCTGGCACAGGGTTCGGCGAACCCCAGGGTACTCGCGATGACAGACGGGGCAGTCCGTTGCTGCAAGATGGGCAGTTGCCGATGAACAGCATCCTGTTCGTCGAGCTGCTGGGGGGGGTGGGCGATCTGGTCATCGCCCTGCCGGCCATCCATGCTCTGGCGCTCTCGCACCCCCAGGCCCGGGTGGCGGTGCTGACCTTTGCGCCCGGCGCCGAGCTCCTGGCGGCCGACCCGCTCGTGGCGCAGGTGTACCATGCCGTGCGCGGCGACGCGGCGCAGCCCGACCGGCCGCGGCGGGCGCTGGAGGCGCTGCTGGCCGGCGAGCCGTTCGACCTCATCGTTTCCGACACCACGTACAGCGGGATCGATGCGCTGCTCGAGGGCTCTGGCGCCCGCGTGGTCAGCAACCTGTGGCGCAGCTCGCCGCCCGGCCGGCTGATCGAGCTGCGCTTCCTCGACATCCTGGCCGAGGAGGGGTTGATTGCCCCCTGGGCCTGCGCGCTGCAGGGCCGCCTGGCGCTCGATGCTGGCGACCGTCTGTGGGCCGCGGCGCAGTTGCCTGCCGACCGGCGCCGGGCGCTGCTGCACCCCCATGTGGGGATGCCGATCAAGCGGTGGCCGCTGGAGCGCTTTGTGGCCCTGGGCCGGGCGCTGCACGATGAGCTGGGGCTGGAGATCGTCGTGTCCGCGGGGGTGGGCGCCGAAGCGGCGCAGGCGCGCGAGCTGGTGGCCGCCTTGGGGCCTGGGGCCACGTTGCTTGCCCCCGGCACCCTGCGCCAGTTCGCCGCGGCGGCGGCGCACGCCGGCCTGGTGGTTGGCGCCGATACCGGGCCGGTACGTCTGGCGGGGGCTGTGGGCGCGCTGACCATCACGCTGTTCGGCCCGAGCTGGCATGGGCGCTACGGCCTGCGCCCACCCAATGTCAACCTGCAAGGATACCCGCAGTGCCCCGAGCGCCATGTGCCCGATTTCACCCGCCAGCGCTGCTGGTATGCGGGGCAGTGCCCCCTGGGCCACCGGCCAAGCTGCCTCGAAGACATTGCCGTGGGCGACGTCATCGAGGCCGCTCAGCGCCTGCTAGAGAAGACGGCCTGGTGGGGCAAGCCATTGGCCGGGAACTGAGGGAACTGGGGGAACTGAAGGAACTGGCATCTGCTTGGACTGTGCCGGCCTCAGTCCCTTCAGTCCCCAGTTCCGTCAGTTCCCCCAGTTCCCTTTGGACAAGGAGGCGTTCGTGAACGAACCCAACGAGCGCTGGCAGAGCGTTCGTCGCATCGTGGCCATGCGCCTCGACAATCTCGGCGATGTCATCATGACTGGGCCGGCGCTGCGCGCGATCAAGGAGACGGTGCCGGGCAGCCATGTGACGCTGATGGTCAGCCACGGCGGCCAGGGCGCGGCCCAGCTCTTGCCGTGGGCCGATGCGGTGCTGCCCTGGCGCAGCCTGTGGCAGGATATGGGCGAGCTGCCGTTCGACCCTGCCCGCGAGCAGAGGCTGATCGAGGCGCTGCAAGCGTTGCACGCCGATGCTGCGATCATCTTCACCAGCTTTGCGCAGAGCCCTTACCCGGCAGCCTATGCCTGCTACCTGGCCGGCATCCCCCTGCGGCTGGGCGAGCCTAAGGACTTTGGCGGCGCGGTGCTGAGCGACATGCTGCCCACGCCGACGGCGCTGGCGCTGCATCAGGTGGAGCGCAACCTGCGCCTGGTGGAGGCGGCCGGCTACCACACCACCGAGCGCATGCTGGCGATCCGCATCCCGCCGCAGGCGCAGGCGCAGGCGCAGGAGCTCCTGACGCAGCGTGGCCTGGTGCCGGGCACGCCGTATGTGCTCCTCTGCCCATGGACGAGCTGCCAGGCACGCACCTATGGCCGCTTTGGGGCGGTGGCGCGGCGCCTGCGCCGGGCGCTGGGGCTGCCCACCGTCGTGGTGGGCTCGCCGCGTGCGGAGGCCGAGGCGATTGCGCTCTTGGCCGAGGTGGGGCCGGGGGCGATCAACCTGGTGGGGGCGACGACGGTGCCCGAGCTGGCGGCCCTCGTGGCGGGCGCCGGCCTGGTGTTGACCAACAACACTGCGGCTATGCACCTGGCCGATGCCACGGGCACGCCCCAGGTGGTGCTCTTTGCGGGCACCGAACTGGAGGAACAGTGGGCGCCACGCGCCGGCCCGGCCCGACTGCTGCGCCGCCCTACCCACTGCCAACCCTGCTTCAAGCTCGCCTGCCCGCACGACCAGGCCTGCCTGGATTTTGATCCCGATGAGGTCGTGGCAGCGGTCCTGCAATTGCTGGGCATGCGCCGTCGCAGCGAGCCTGCACTTCAGCCGCAGGAGGCGCTGTGATGGTGCGCCGCATCGCCGTCCTGCGCGCGCTCTATGTCGGCGACTTTGTCTGCGCCCAGCCGGCGCTGCGCGCCCTGAAGACCCGCTTTCCGACGGCGCAGATCACCCTGATCGCCCTGCCCTGGATCGAGCCCTTCTTGCGTCGCTACAACTGCGTGGACCGCTTCTTGCCCTTCCCGGGCTGCCAAGGGATCAAGGAAGTCTCCTACGAACCCGCGGCAACCGAGGCCTTTATCAGGGCAGCCCGTGGCACGTTCGACCTGGCCGTGCAGATGCAGGGCTCGGGACCGGCGTCGAGCGATTTCGTGGCCGCGCTGGGCGCGCGCATCAGCCTGGGCTACACGCCGCCGGGCGTCGCCAGCCCGCTGACGCGCCCCATCCCCTACCCGGGTGACCACGTGCATGAAGCGCGCAAGTGGCTCACCCTGGTGGCCCATGTGGGCGCCCCGGGCACGCCGCAGCCCGAGGTGCCCACGCTGCCCGAGGAGGAGGCCGTGGCCAAGACGTTGTTGGCCACGCTGGACCCCAAGCGCCCCATCGTGGCCCTGCACTGCGGCGCCCGCGAGCCGGCACGGCGCTGGTCGCCCGAGCGCTTTGCCGCCCTGGCCGACCAGGCGTGGGATATGCGCAACGCCCAGGTCGTGCTCACCGGCTCGCAGGGCGATGCCGAGGCCGTCGCCCTGGTGCGGCGCGCCTGCCGGGCGCCGGTGCTCGACCTCTGCGGCAAGACCGACCTGGGGGTGCTCGCCGCCACGCTCGGCCATGTGGACCTGCTGGTGACCAACGACTCGGGCCCGTCGCACATCGCCTGGGCGCGGGGCGTGCCCTCGGTCGTCCTCTTTGGGCCGAGCGACCCGGTGCGCTGGGCGCCGTTGGAGGGGCGGCTGCACCGGGCCATCCTGGCGCCCGAGCACGACCTGCGCCGGCTGTCGCTGCGCGACGTCTGGCCGACGGTCGATATCATGCTCGCCAAGGCGCGTGCCAGGCGGCCGCTGGCATGAGGGTCGCCTTCGTCCCCGGCTCGTTCCGCCCCGACCGCTGCGGCGTCTCGCACTATACGGCACGGCTGATGGCCGAGCTGGAGGGCCGCGGCGCTGCCTGCCTGGTGCTGACGACCGAAGCGGCCGCCGCGCACCACGCCCGCCGCGACGTCGTAGCCGGAACGCGGGGCTGGGGCCCGTCGATGCTGGCCACGGTGCCGGCCGCCGTGCGCCGGCTGGCGCCCGATATCCTGCACATCCAGCACGCCGGGGGCAGCTTTGGCTTTCGCCGGGCCGTCTTTGCGCTGATCCCGACGCTGCGCGCTGTGGGCTGGCGCCGGCCGGTCGTGGTGACCATCCACGAGTACGGCTGGTGGGAGTGGTGGCCGCCGCTCGTGGGCCGCCTCTGGCGACGGCTTGGCCCGTGGGGCGAGGCGCGCGGCCTGTGGGACCGCGAGGATCTCTGGCTGCTCACCGGCGCCGATGCCATTATCGTGACCCACGAGGGGGCGGCCCGCGTGCTCGCCGAGCGCCTGCCGCGCGTGGCGCCGCGCGTGGCGCGCGTGCCCATCGGCTCGAACATCCCGGTGCTCGCTTGCAGCGCCGAAACGGCCCGGCGCGACCTGCGACTGCGCTTCGGCTGGCCACCCGAGGCGCCGGTGATCGTCTACTTTGGCTTTGTGCACCCGGTCAAAGGGCTGGAGACGCTGCTGCGCGCCTTCCGCCGCGTGGTCGACGCCGAGCCGCGGGCGCGGCTGCTCTTGAGCGGGGGCACGCAGAGCCTGGCCCTGCACAGCGACGATGCCGAGCGCTATAGCAAAAAGCTCAAGGCCCTGCTACGCGAGCTTGGCCTCGACGACGCAGTGCGCCTGACCGGCTATCAGCCGGAGGCGATCATCTCGCAACACCTGGCCGGGGCCGACCTGGGCGTTTTGCCCTTCAACGACGGCGTTACCGCCAAGAGCGGCTCGCTCCTGGCCATGTGGGCGCACGGGCTGCCGGTCGTCGCCACACGGCCCGCCGTCGTGCCGCCCGAGTTGGAGCGCGCCGCCTGGCTGGTGCCCGGGCGCAACGCGGAGGCTCTGGCGGCGAGCCTGCTGCAACTCCTGGGCGATGCCGGCGCGCGGCAGGTGCTCGCCGCCCGCAGCCGCGAGGCTGCCGCCGGCTTTGACTGGCCCAGCATCGCCGAGCGCCACCTGGCGATCTATCGGCGGCTGCTCGAGCAGCATGGGCAGTAGGGTAGCCGGCCATCGGCTCAACCGAAGGGAGAGCGCGTATGCGCGACGAGCGCTTGAACATACTTACCTGGCACGTCCACGGCACCTATCTGAACAACCTCTGCCAGGTGCCGCACAACTGGTACCTGCCGGTGAAGCCCGGCCGCCCGGCGGGCTATGGCGGCAGGGGGGCCACCTTCGACTGGCCCGACTATGTCCGCGAGGTGCCGGCCGAAGAGGTCAAGAACCTGCGCCTGGACCTGGTGCTCTACCAGAGCGTGGCCAACTACACCGAGGACCAGTACGAAATCCTGAGCCCGGCGCAGCGCGAGTTGCCGCGCATCTACCTGGAGCACAACGTCCCCCGGCCCCACGCGGTGGCCACACAGCACCCGGTCGACGACCCGGGGGCGCTGCTGGTGCACGTCACGCACTACAACCGGCTGATGTGGGATGCGGGCCGCACGCCCACGGCCATCATCGAGCACGGCGTGCGCGTGCCTGAGGGCGCGCGCTACACGGGCGAGCTGGAGCGGGGCGTGGTGGTGGTCAACGGCATGCAGAACCGGCCGCGCATCACCGGCCACGACCTTGTGCTGCACCTGCGCGGGCGCGTGCCGTTCGACCTCATCGGCATGCAGACCGAAGAGCTCGGCGGCCTGGGCGACATCCCGCATCGCGAGCTGCACGCTATCGAGGCGCACTATCGTTTCTTCTGGCACCCCATCCGCTATACCAGCCTGGCGCTGGCCATGCTCGAGGCGATGATGCTGGGCATGCCGGTGCTCTGCTTCGCCGTCACCGAGCACCCACGGGTCATCCAGGATGGGGTGACCGGCTTTATCTCGTGCAGCGTGGAGGAGCTGGTGGAGCGGATGCGCGCCCTGCTGCGCGACCCGGGCCTGGCCGCCGAGGTGGGCCGCCGCGGCCGGCAGGTGGCCGAGGAGCGCTACAATATGCGTCGCTTTGTGCGCGATTGGGATGCGGTGCTGCGGTCGGTCGCCGGCACGCCGCACGCCGTCTTCACAGTCGCACCAGGGGCAGCGCCTGACACACTGATTTCCCTGGCGGGCGATCAGTACCCGCCTTCTGGCCAATACTCAATACCGCAGGCGCCGCGATCGACGGGCGACTCCTCCGTCTGCAGGGCGGGGGCCCCCCTACCGTTCCCCCGTCGCGGGGGAATTGGGCCGCAGGACCGCGGCCTGCCTGGCAAAGAAACGGCAAACGAGCCGTGCAGGAGGGCGGAAGCCAACCCAGTTCCCCCGCGACGGGGGAACGGTAGGGGGGGCCACCCGCCGGCATGGGCAGACGTGTGGTTGGGTTCGTGCCAATCGCCTTCCTGTCAGGTGTCGCCCCTGCAGGCGCCGGAGGTGGCCGGATGAGCGAGCGCGGCCGTGTGGCGATGATCAGCGAGCATGCCAACCCGCTGGCGTTCTTGGGCAGCGAGGATGCGGGCGGGCAGAACGTCTATGTCTACGAGGTCAGCACAGGCCTGGCGCGGCTGGGCTATCGCGTGGACGTCTTTACCCGGCGCGATAGCCCCGCGCCGCCGCAAATCGTGCGCCTGGCGCCGGGGGTGCGCGTGGTGCACATCGCCGCCGGCCCGGCCGAGTTCATCAAGAAGGATGCCCTTTGGGCGCACATGCCCGCCTTCATGGAGGGCTGCCGCGCCTGTATCGCCGCGCAGCGCCGGCGCTACGACGTCATCCACAGCAACTTTTGGATGAGCGGCTGGGTGGCGTGCGAGCTCAAGGCACGGTTGGGGCTGCCATTCGTGCACATCTTTCACGCCCTGGGCGCCATCAAGCGGCTGGAGCAGGGCGCGGCCGACACCAGCCCCGCCGGCCGCCACGAGATGGAGCTGCGCATCATCCGTGAAGTGGACCGCCTCATCGCCCAGTGCCCGGCGGAGGTCGATGACCTGCGGCGCTACTATACCGCCAGCCTCGCCAACGTCTGCGTCGTGCCCTCGGGGGTCAACATCCGGCGTTACCGGCCGGTGCCACGGCGCGCGGCGCGGGCGCGGCTGGGGCTGCGGGCCGACGAGCGTATCGCCGGCTATGTGGGGCGGCTCGTGCCGCGCAAGGGGGTCGATACGCTCATGGCCGCCTTTGCGCGCGTGGCGGTCGCGCGGCCCGCGGCGCCGCTCCGCCTGATGGTGGTCGGCGGCGAGACGCGCGACCCCGAGGAGGACCCCACGCCCGAGATGGCCCGCTTGCGCGGCCTGGCCGCCGAGCTGGGGGTCGCGGAGCGGGTATGGTTTGTGGGCAAGCGCCAGCCCGACGAGCTCGCCGAGTACTATGGCGCCGCCGACGTCATGGTCAGTGTGCCCTGGTACGAGCCCTTTGGCCTGACGCCGCTCGAGGCCCAAGCCTGCGGCCGGGCGTTCATCGGCTCGGCCGTCGGCGGCATCACCTACACCGTCGACGAGGGGGTCACCGGCCTGCTCGTGCCGCCGAGGGACGATGCGGCGCTCGCCGACAAGCTGGCGCTGCTGCTCAGCGACGCGCCTTTGCGCCACAGGCTGGGCCGCGCCGGCCGCCGCCGGGTGGAGCGCGAGTTCACCTGGGCGCGCGTGGCCGAGCGCACGGCGGCAGTCTACGAGACGCTCAGGCCGGCGGTGCTACCGATCGCCATCGGCGGCGTTCCGGTGCCATCGCAGGAGATGCAGTGAGCGGGGGCTCCCTCACCCTAACCCTCTCCCACTGCGGGGGAGAGGGAATGGGCAGAGCGACGGATCTTCCCTCTCCCTCCGAGGGAGAGGGAATGGGCAGAGCGACGGATCTTCCCTCTCCCTCCGAGGGAGAGGGCGGGGGTGAGGGTGAAACGTCGCCAGAGCGATCGATCGGCTGTCTCGGCAAACCGCGCCAAGCACAGCCAGGCGTTCGCCACGCCTTGGAATCCCCCCTCACCCTAACCCCTGCGGGCCAAGCCCTCGGGGCGCAGGCCCTCTCTCCCGCGGGGGAGAGGGAACAGGTCTGCCTGGTCGCCCCTGAGCAGAGGAACGGCAGGGCGTCTCCCACCCACAGCTCCGATGAGGCCCCATGGCCCTCGTAGACGTCCTCATCCCCACCTGCGGCCGCAAGACGGCGCTCGCCGTGACCATGGCGGGCCTGGTGGCGCAGACCTTTCAGGATTTCGACGTCACCATCGCCGACCAGACCGAGGGCGCACCCTACTTGGAAGACGGCGAGCTGGCGACCCTCTACCGTGCCTTGGCGCTCGCCGGCCGGCGGGTGCGGCGGCTGAGGAACCTGCCGCGGCGGGGCATGGCGCAGCAGCGCCACTTTTTGCTGCAGCAGGCGCAGGCGCCCCTGGTGCATTACCTCGACGACGATGTGCTGCTGGGCCCGACGATGCTCGAGCGCATGGTGCGCGTGCTGCAGGAGGAGGGCTGCGGCTTTGTGGGCGCGGGGGTGAGCGGCCTGCGCCACCTCGACGACACGTTGCCCGACGACGTGCCCTTTGAGCCCTGGCGGGGCCCGGTGCGCCCCGAGCCGCACACCTGGGCGACCATCCCCTGGCCGCGCTACCGCCTGCACATCCGCGACCACCCGCTGCTCTTGACGCGCCGCTACGCTGCGGATGGGCTCACCGTGCGCTACAAAGTGGCCTGGGTGGGGGCCAACGTGGTCTATGACCGGGAAAAGCTCGAGAGTGTGGGGGGCTTTGGTTGGTGGGAGCGGCTGCCGCCCAACCATTCAGGCGAGGAGGTGCTGGTGCAGCTCCTGCTGGCGCGGCGCTACGGCGGCTGCGCCATCCTCCCCGCCGAGGCCTACCACCTCGAGCTGCCCAGCCAGGTGCCCGACCGCGAGGTCAAGGCCGACCACATGTTTGAGGAATTGGCGCCGGTGTGGGCGCCGCTGGCTACAGCCCCGTAGCCGCGCCATCGTGGCGCGCTCTCTCTTGCGCGGCAACATGCCGCGGCTG
>ERZ795049.2093-NODE-2093-length-24027-cov-4.834932_pt1 | contig 24027 bp, 24 predicted proteins | sample MGYA00375133_ERZ795049 | MGnify/ENA primary metagenome ERZ795049 (study PRJEB30178, sample SAMN05720147) | activated sludge metagenome | isolation source: anaerobic digester from wastewater treatment plant | place: Japan | collected 2015-04-20 ... | reverse complement strand
GGATCCGAACCCCAACAGGCCGAGGCGCATGGTCGGCGGCCTGCTGACTGTCGAGCGCCTCCAGGCCGTGGATGCCGCCGGCCGTCCGATCGACGGCCTCTTCCTCGCGGGGAACACGGTCGGCGGGCGCTTCAAGCAGGCCTATCCGCTGCTCTGCCCTGGGATCAGCCACGGCATGGCAGCCACGCACGGGTTCCTCGCCGGCCGATACGCGATGGGCCTGACGTAGGCAGCCGCCGGTCCCGGCGCTTCGCCGGGATCCGGGACATCGATAACCGCGCCGGGCGGCCGACTGCCGCCCTGCGCGGCGTAGATCGTGGCGGGCATCGGACTCGCCTTCCGGATCGCGCCGGTGCGGGCACGCGCCCGCGCTACGCGCCCGGCTTCTTCAGCTCCGCGCGGATGCGGCCGATGTCGACACGCTCGATGTACTCGGGGATGTTGACGTACTTCGCGTGAAACCCGTAGCCGCCGTTCTGCATCTCGGCCAGCGCCTGCTCCCTGGTCCAGCCCTGGACGACAATCCTGTACATCGCGATGACGGCCCCGGTGCGGTCGCTTCCGTGTTGACAATGGACGAGCACCGGCTTGCGCGCGGCCATGATGGCCCGCAGCGCCCTGACGATCTCCGCGTCCGTGAACGCCTTGGCCCGGATCTGAACGTCGTACTCGACGAGGTCCAGCCCGTCGAGCAGCGCCTTGTCCACGTGGCGGTCGCGCAGGTTCAGCACGCTCTTGATCCCGAGATCCCTCAGGTGCTTGAATGCCGCCGCGTCAGGCTGCTCGCTCCTGTACAGCGTGTCATCGACTTTCCAGAGGTTCGTCAGGTGCGGGCTCTCGACCTTGACTGCCCAAGCCTCCGGCCGAGTGTCCTGGCCCCGCTCGAGGGCGGAGAAAGAAGCCGACAGCACCAGCAGGCCGGCGATCGCGAAGAACAGGATCCTTCTCATTGTCCTCACCTCCGCGACGCCACCGCTGACCGCCGTCAGCCGCGGATGTCGACAGTCGGGCCGGCACCATCCGCTCGGGATCGCTCCCCGGATCGCTCCGCATACCGGCCGCCGCCCGGCTCGCGTTCGAACGCCGCAAGGAGCATAGTGCGTCAGGTGGCGGTTGAGAAGCGCGCGGCAGGGAAGTCGCGCCCCGCGGCGCCTCCCGGCACCGCCTGTCGGAGGGCGCGCCGGCGATCCTGCCGATCGCAGGCGAGCCCCCGCCTCGATTCAGCGCCATCGCCAGCCAGGGCCGCTGCGGCCGTCTGCGAAGGGCCGTACTAGGGTGTTCCGCACGGCAGTGAACCGGACCGGCCGGCACGCCGGGCTGCTCGCGTTCGTCGAGAAGGCCATCAAGGAGAAGGGCGGAGCGCTCCGCTACTCGACGCCCGGCGTGACGCTCCTGCGCGAATGCCAGGGGCGCGTGACGGCGGTCATTGCCAGGGCGCCGGACGGCAGCTACGTGCGGCTCGACGCGCTTCTGCTTCAACCGCGCCGCTGCCGCTTCGGCGACGAGGGCGACTTCATGCGGACGGCCGGACGGGCCCTGCCGCGCGCCGCGCAGCGGCGCCTCCGCTAGTGGAGTTCCTTGCCGACCTGCTCTAGAATGGCCGGGCCGGCGCGGCGTTTGTCGCACGCGTCCGCGCACGAGGGACCCGCGGCCGTGAGCGAGACACGCCATCTCCTGTGGGCGGGCACCCTGGCGAGCGTCCTGGTCGGAGCGTTCGCCGGGACGGGCATCTTCACGTTCTTCACGGCCCACGGAACGGCGTACTTGTCCGACGATCCGGCCGCGTGCGTGCATTGCCACGTCATGCGCGAGGAGTTCGACGGCTGGCAGCACGGCTCCCACCACGGCGTGGCCGTCTGCAACGACTGCCACCTGCCCCACGACAACATCGCGCACAAGCTGTTCGTGAAGGCCAGCAACGGCTACTACCACTCGAAGGGCTTCACCCTGATGAACTTCCCCGAGCCCATCCGGATCAAGCCGGGGAACGCGTCGGTGCTCGAAGCCAACTGCCTGCGCTGCCACGGCGAGATCACCGAGGAGATCCGGGCCCACGGGACGCTGGGCGTCCCGACTGATCCGTACCAGAAAGCCGACCTCTACGGGTGCGTGCGCTGCCACCAGGAGACGGGGCATGGCCCGACGCGCTGATCATCTGCACGGCGCCGAGCCTCCGTGTCCGACGCCGGAGGGAGTCACCCATGACCGATGACCGAAAGCCCTTCTACGCCCGTCCCCTGGTCCAGATGGGCATGGTCGCGGCGGTCGCGGCCGCCGCCACGCTGGCGCTGCTGGCGCTCTACTCCAACATCTCCATGCGGAAGTCGGAGGCGAAACAGCGCAGCATGAAGCTGGTGGAACTCGGCGAGACGACGGTCGATCCCGCCGAATGGGGGAAGAACTTCCCCCGCGAGTACGACTCCTACCTGCGCACGGCCGAGGGCTACAGCACCAAGTACGGCGGGGCCGGCAGCGAGGGCCTGCCGCTCAGCAGGCTCCAGGAAGACCCGAGGCTCCCGACGATCTTCGACGGCTACGCCTTCGCCATCGACTTCAACCGCCGCCGGGGGCACGCGTACATGCTCGAGGACCAGCGCCAGACCAGGCGCGTGACCGAGCGCCCGCAGCCCGGGGCCTGCCTGCACTGTCACGCCTCGAACACCGTGGCATACCGGGAAGCGGGCCTGAAGCAGGGGGCCCCCGGCACCCTGGACGAGCCCTTCACCAGCCCCAACGGCCAGGCGCAGCTGATGGCGGGCTTCGAGGCGATCAGCAAGATGAGCTACGCCGACGCCTCCAAGCTCGTGAAGCACTCGGTGGCCTGCATCGACTGCCACGACCCCAGGAACATGCAGGTTCGCGTCACCAAACCGGGGTTCATCCGCGGCATCGACGCCCTCGCCCGGAGCAGCCAGCCGGTGCCGCACCTGCCGTCCATCGAGAAGTGGCGGAAGGGAGACCGTTCCGCCGCCTACGATCCCAACCGGGACGCCTCGCGCCAGGAGATGCGATCGATGGTGTGCGGCCAGTGCCACGTGGAGTACTACTGCGGCCCGAAGGTCACCCTGTTCTTCCCCTGGCACAACGGGCTCAAGGTCGAACAGATCGAAGCCACCTACGACGCGTACACGTTCCCGGACGGCCACCGGTTCTACGACTGGTCGCACGGCCGGACCGGGGCCGAGGTGCTGAAGGCCCAGCACCCCGAGTTCGAGATGTGGAGCCAGGGCATCCACGCGCGCTCAGCCGTGGCCTGCGCCGACTGCCACATGCCGTACATGCGCGAGGGCGCCATCAAGATCAGCGACCACCAGGTCCGGAGCCCGCTGCTGGACGTCTCGCGGTCCTGCCAGACGTGCCACCGATTCCCCGAAGCCGAGATGAAGGCGCGGGTGGAGATCATCCAGGACCGCACGAAGGCGTTGATGGACCGCGCCGAGGATGCCGTGGTGGCGCTCATCGGCGCGCTGCAGCAGGCCCGGAAGGACGGCGCGAATGAGGCGGCGCTCCAGCCGGTTTTCGCCCTGCAGCGCAAGGCGCAGTGGCGCGTCGACTTCGTGAACGCCGAGAACTCGATGGGGTTCCACGCGCCGCAGGAAGCGGCCCGCATCCTGGCCGAGGCCATCGACTACGCCCGCCAGGGTCAGCTTGCCCTGCGCGCTCAGCCGCCGGCGACCGGTGCGAAGCCGGGCAACTGAGCGGCGGCGCCACGCGTCCGGCGCGGCCGGACCGCGGCGAAGCCCGCGCGTGAATCGATCCGCCCGGGCAAGGCGGCTACGGCCGCGCCCCCGGGCCGGGAAGGCGCGGGTGCGCGGGAAACAGCGCGCCTCGGGTATCCTATAAGGTGAGTTGAAGGGCCCTGCGGGTCCGCCGAGGGGCCGCGCGCGGTCTGGAAGGCCGGATGGCGGCCGCGCGTCGGCCCCGAATGCAGGCGGGCCCGCGTCGAGATATCGGATCCCTACCGTCGGCGATCGCCGCGCCACCCCCCCCGCGCTGAGGCCGTACGTAGGTGCGTGCCGTGTCGCGGAGGTTGGCATGGTTCGATTGCGTCTTCGAGATCGGAGTTTCCGGGGCGGGGTTCATCCTCGCGACGAGAAGGCGCTGACGCGCGACCTCCCGCTTCAGGACATGCCCGATCCGGACGTGCTCCTGCTCCCGCTCCAGCAGCACCTCGGCCGTCCCTCGGTGCCGGCCGTCAAGAAAGGCGAATGGGTCCGCGAGGGCCAGCTGCTGGCCGAGGCCCAGGACGGCATCAGCGCCGTCGTGCGGGCGCCGCGGGCGGGCACGATCACGGCGCTCCAGTCGGGCGGCACGGCCAGCGGCTTCCCGGGCCGGATGATCGCGCTCAAACCCGGCCCGCCGCCCTCGGCCGCCGACGGCGAGGAGGCGCGCGAGACCGCGCCGGTCACGCTGCCGGCCCTCGACCCGGGCGCCGTCGCGCCCGCCGACGTGGTGGCGCGCACGCGCGCGGCGGGCATCGTCGGGCAGGGCGGCGCCGCCTTCCCGACGGCCGTCAAGCTCGCGCCGCCTCAGGACGCGAAGCTCGACGTCCTCATCGTGAACGGCTGCGAGTGCGAGCCGTACCTCACGCGCGATTACCGCCTGATGATCGAGCGGCCGGCGGAGCTCGTCGAGGGCTCGGCCCTGCTGGCGCGAACACTCGGCGTGGCGCGCGTCGTGATCGGAATCGAGAACAACAAGCTCGACGCGGCCGAGGCGCTTCGCTCGGCCGCCGCGGCCCCGCAGCGCGCGGCCTGGACGGCTGGCATCGCGGTCGAGGTGCTGCCGCTGCGCACGAAGTACCCGCAGGGCGCCGAGAAGATGCTGATCGAGGCGGCCACGCGCCGCCGCGTGCCGCCGGGCGGCTTGCCCATGGCCGTCGGCGCGGCCATCCAGAACGTGGGCACGGTGCTGGCGGTGCGGGATGCGGTGGTGGACGGCCGCGTCCAGACCAACGCGGTGCTGACCGTCAGCGGCCGCGCGATCCGGCGTCCGGCCAACCTGCGCGTGGCCGTCGGCACGCCGATCGCCGATGTCATCGCGCACTGCGGCGGGCTCACCGACGAGGTGGCGCGGATCATCGTCGGCGGCCCGATGATGGGCGTGGCCCAGCACGACCTGGCGGCGCCCGTCGTCAAGGCGTGCTCGGGCATCCTGGCGCTGACGCGGGAGGAGCTCGGTCCCTCGCTCGAACCGGGCAATTGCGTCAGATGCGGCCGCTGCGCCGAAGCCTGTCCCCTCAACCTGGTGCCGAGCCGCCTGTCGCGCCTTGCCGAGCGGCAGCGCTTCGAGGAAGCCCGCGACTCGGGGATCGAGGTCTGCATGGAGTGCGGGACGTGCGCCTTCACCTGCCCCTCTCACGTGCCGCTCGTGCAGTGGCTGCGGCTGGGCAAGCAGGAAGCCCGCAAACTGGGCCGGAGGGCGTCATGAGCGCCGCGCCGGCTGCCCTGGATCAGACGGGCGGGCGGGCCACGCCGACGCTCGCCACCTCGCCGCACCTCCACGGCTGGTGGACGACGCCCCGGATGATGTGGGCGGTTGTCGCCGCGCTCGTGCCGAGCCTGGCGGCCGGCCTTGCGTTCTTCGGGTGGCAGGCAGCCGGCGTGCCGCTCGCGGCCGTGGCCGGGTCCGCAGCCGCCGAGGCCGCCATCAACCGCTGGCGCAAGCTGCCGTTCACCCTCGGCGACGGGTCGGCGGTGCTGACCGGCCTCCTGCTCGGCCTGATCCTTCCGCCTAGCCTGCCGCTGTGGATGGCCGGCCTTGGCGGGATCGTGTCCATCGGCCTGGGCAAGGCGGTCTTCGGCGGCCTGGGCATGAACATCTTCAACCCGGCGCTGGTCGGGCGGGCGTTCATGCAGGCGGCCTTCCCGGTCAGCATGACCACCTGGGTCGCGAACAGGCTGGCCGCCGACGCCGTCAGCGCGGCCACGCCGCTGGCGCTGGTGAAGTTCCGCGAACCGGGCCTCGGCGCCGTGGAAGTGGCGCCGCCGATTCGCGACCTCTTCCTCGGGACGATTCCCGGCTGCCTGGGCGAAACAAGCGCCCTGGCCATCCTCATCGGCGGCGGCGCCCTCCTGCTCCTGAAAGTGGCCAACTGGAGGACGCCCCTCGCCATGGCCGCCGGCGCGGCGCTGTTCGGCGGCGCGCTCTGGGCCTGCAACCCGGCCCAGTACCCGCATCCGCTGTTTCACCTGCTGTCGGGCGGGTTCCTGTTCGGCGCCCTCTTCATGGCCACCGACCTCGTGACGACGCCGATCACCGGGCGGGGCATGGCGATCTTCGGGTTCGGGGCGGGCTTCCTGACCGTCCTGATCCGGCTGTTTGGAGGGCTGCCCGAGGGCGTCATGTACTCCATCCTCATCATGAACGCCGCTGTCCCTCTCATCAACCGATGGATGCGCCCCCGCATCTTTGGAGCCGCGCGATGAAGACCATGCTGCACATGGTGGCCACGCTGGTCATCGTGGGCCTGGTCGCCGGGGCCTCGCTGTCGCTGGTCAGCGGATGGGCGCAGCCGCTCATCGAGGCCAACGAGACGAAGGTCAAGATGGCCGGCGTCATGGAAGTCGTGCCCGGCGGGGTCTCGTCGAAGACGCTCGCCGAAATCGCAAGCGCGACGCCGGCTCCGCCCGGCGGCGATGTCGAGGCCTACCAGGTGCTCGACGCCCAGGGGCAGGTTCTCGGCTGGGCGGTCATCGGCGAGGGCACGGGGTTCTCCGACAAGATCCGGCTGATGGTCGGCGTGGCGCCGGACTTCGGGCGCACGCTCGGCATCAGGATCCTGAAGGACGCGGAGACGCCCGGCCTCGGCACGAAGATCCGCGAGGGCGACTTCCCGGATCGCTTCTTCGGCCGCGGCGGCCAGGCGCCCAGCCTCGGTGACGGCCCGCTGACCGTCGTCAAGGCCCCGCCGGGAGCCGCCAACGAGGTCCAGGCCATCACGGGGGCGACCATCAGTTCGAAGGCCGTCGTGAAGATCGTCAACGAGGGCGTGGCGCGGCTGCGGGCGCGGGTGGGCGCCGGGGCGGCCGGAGGCGGAACGGGCGCGCCGGCGGCGCCAGGCCGCGGGGAGGCGGGGCGATGAAGGCCCGGGTGAGCGCGCGGCAGGAGGTCCTCAAGGGCCTGTGGGATCAAAACCCGGTGTTCCGCCAGCTGCTGGGCATGTGCCCGACGCTGGCCGTCACGGTGACGGCCCTCAACGGCGTGGCCATGGGCGCGGCGGTGGTCTTCGTGCTGGTCTGCTCGAACCTCATGATCAGCCTGGTGCGGAAGTGGATCCCCGGCCAGGTCCGCATCGCGGCCTACATCGTCATCATCGCGACCTTCGTCACCGTCGTCGATCTCACGATGAAGGCGCGCTTCCCCGAGCTGAGCAGCTCGCTCGGCGCGTTCATCCCGCTCATCGTCGTCAACTGCATCATCCTCGGCCGCGCCGAGGCGTTCGCGTCGAAGAACGGCCCGTGGCGCTCGGTGCTGGATGCCGTCGGGATGGGGCTCGGCTTCACCTTCGGCCTCACCTTCCTCGGCTCCCTGCGGGAGGTCCTGGGCAGCGGCACGCTCTTCGGCGTGACGGTCCTGCCGTCGTGGGAGCCCTGGGTCGTGATGATCCTGCCGGCCGGCGGGTTCCTGACGCTCGGGCTGATTCTGGGCGGCGTCAACCTGATCACCCGCACCGTCGAGGCCCGCCGCCGCCGGGCGGTGGTCGAGGCCTCGCGCGTCACGGCGCGCATCGCCGTCACGGGCATCGCGCCCGGATCGCCGGCGCGGGGGGAAGCGTGATGGATCTGCTGCTGATCTTCATCGGCGCCGCCGTCGTGAACAATTTCGTCCTGAGCTACTTCCTCGGCATCTGCCCGTTCATCGGCGTCTCGGGGCGCCTCTCGAGCGCCGTCTCGATGGGCATGGCCACGACGTTCGTGCTCGTCATGACCGCGATGGTGACCTGGGTGCTGCAGGCGTACGTGCTCGGGCCGCTGCGCCTCGAGTACCTGCAGACGGTGGCCTTCATCCTCGTCGTGGCCTCGCTGGTCCAGTTCGTGGAGATGGTGATCAGGAAGACGAGCCCGCCGCTCTACCGGGCGCTCGGCATCTTCCTTCCGCTCATCACGACCAACTGCGCGATTCTCGGCCTGGCGCTGTTCATCCAGCTGCGCGGCTACGGGTTCGTGCAGAGCGTGGTCTTCGGCCTCGGCGCCGGCGTCGGCTTCACGCTGGCGCTGTGCCTGATGGCGGGGATCCGGGAGGAGCTTGACCTGGCCGACGTGCCCGGGCCGCTTCGCGGCGCGGGCATCACGCTGCTGGTGGCGGGCACGATGGCCCTGGCGTTCATGGGCTTCGCCGGGATGATTTGAGGCGCCGAAGGAGCAAGCGATGACGACGCGACGGGAATTCCTCAATCGGACGCTGATGGGCGGCGCCGCCTTCGGCGCGGGCATGCTGGCCGGCCTGGGCCCGTTCGGGCGCGCCGCGGGCGCGTCCCGCTGGAGCCTGGCCGCGCGGGTGCCGGCCGGAGCAGAGGCGGACGTGGAGGCCCTGGCGACCGAACTCGGCCTGGACCTCGGCCGCGGCGACTGGCAGCCGCTCGCCGGGGGGGAGAGCCCTGACTTGGTCCTGCTGCGCGGGACGCGCCTGCTCGATCCCGCCGAGTGGCCGTCACAGGCGATCGCCCTCCGGGCGCGATGGTCGGGTCACCCTGCGAGCCGGCGGCTGCGTCTTACAGACAAGGAGCGCCGGGCGGCCCGACGGGCAGTGGTGCGGAGCCGCGACGGCATCCTGGCGGCGCTGGACCTGGACCGGGAATCGAGCCGCGTTTTCAGGGGCCGGGACCGACAGCGGATGGCGCTCGTGACCCGGGGCGGCGGCGTCGAGGTCGTCGAAGCCTCGTGCCGCCATCAGCATTGCCTCAGGCAGGGCCGGGTCGGCCTTGCGGGCGAGCGTATCGTGTGCGCGCCCGCCGGCCTCGTCGTGACGCTGGAGGCCTGAGGTCGTGAGAGTGCCGCTGCCCGCGGGCAGGACGCTGCTGGCCGTTGCCGTGCTGGCCATGGCCGGCTTCGGCCTCGGGCGGGCCATCCGCCAGGAGGCCGATCCGGCCGCCGACCTGCAGGTCCGGACGCGCCTGCTCATGGGCACCGTCGTCGAGATCAAGGTGCCGGCCTCCGATGGCCGGATCGACGAGCGGGCGGTGCAGGCCGCACTCGACGAGATGTCGAGGGTCGAGCGGGTGTTCTCGCCCTCGAAGCCCGGTGGCGGGCCGCTGACTCCCGAGGAGCGGTCCGAGGTCGAGGCCGTGATCGAGGCGGGCCGCCGGCTGGCGGCCGAGACCGACGGGGCGTTCGACCTGCGGATTCGGGACTGGATCGATCTGTGGGGGTTCGAGTCCGACCCCAGGGTGCCCGGCGAGACGGAGATGCAGCGGGTGGCCGCCGCGCGCCGCCGAAGGGATCCGGAGGGCCCGTTGACCGAGTTCACCTTCGGAGCCGTGGCCAAGGGCTATGCGGTGGATCGCGCCGTCGCCGTGCTCGAGTCCCGGGGCGTCACGCGGGCGCTGGTGAATGCGGGCGGTGAGGTCGGGGCGATCGGGGACGGATGGACGGTGGGCGTCCGGCACCCCCGCGATCCGGGCGCGCTGCTGGAACGCGTCCGCCTCGCCGAAGGACGGGCCATCGCCACCTCCGGCGATTACGAGAACTTTTTCGTGGCGGACGGCCGGCGGTACCACCACCTGCTGGTTCCCGCGACCGGCCTGCCGGCGACGGGGGCGCGGAGCGTGTCGGTGATGGCTCCGCGCTGCGCGGAGGCCGACGCGTGGGCGACGGCGCTGTTCGTCCTGGGCCCGGAGCGGGCGCTGGCGGCGGCGGCGCGCCATCCGGAACTCGATGTGATGATCGTGGACGCCGACGGGCGCGTCACGCGGAGCGCCCGGTGGAACGCAGGCGTTCCCGAGGGGAGGCCTTGAATGGAACCGACGTTGATTCCGGCCCTCGTCACCATGGGCGGGCTGGGCGCGCTGTTCGCCGGCGGCCTGGCGTTCGCCGACCGGAAGCTGCGCGTGGAGGAGGACCCGCGCATCGGGGACGTCCTGTCGCAGCTGCCCGGGGCGAATTGCGGGGGATGCGGCCTGGCGGGCTGCCAGGATTTCGCGGTCAAGGTCGTGGGCGGCGAGAAGGCGGTGACCGGGTGCCCCGTCGGCGGGCCGGACGTCGCGGCGGAGATCGCGCGGATCCTGGGCGTTGAAGCGGGCGAGAGCGTCCGCCTCGTGGCGCGCGTGCTCTGTCGCGGCACCGCCGGCGAGCACGCCGCGGTGAAGGCCGGCTACGTCGGGCCGTCTTCGTGCGCCGCCAAGGCGCTCGTTGCCGGAGGGGAGAAGGCGTGCCTGCACGGCTGCCTCGGCGGCGGGGACTGCGTGGACGCCTGCCAGTTCGACGCGATCGTCCTCAACGAGAACGGGCTGCCCGAGGTCATCGACGAGCTGTGCACCGGCTGCGGCGCGTGCGTGACGGCGTGCCCGCGAGACATCATCGAGCTCCACCCGGAAGACCGCCAGCTCTTCGTGTTCTGCCGCAACCGCGACGATCCCCGGACCGCGCGCAAGATCTGCGCCGTGGCGTGCATCGGCTGCGGCATCTGCGCCAAGAAGTCGGACGGCGCGATTACGATGGTCGAGAACCTCGCCGTGATCGACTACACGCGGCTGGATCCTTCCATCATCCCCGTGGATCGGTGCAGCACGAAGGCGATCGGGTTCCTGCGTCCGGCCGCGCCGGTGGCCGACGAGTCGGCCGGGCAGGCGGCCTCGGCGTCCGCGGCGGGGTAGAGGCGAGCGTCGAGGAAGCGCGTTCAGGGACGAACGATGACAGGCGAGGGGCGTGAGGTCCAGGTCGAGGAAGGGACGGTCCTCGAGGTATTGCCCGGGCCGCCAACCCTGGCCAGGGTGCTGCTGGCGGCCGGCCCCGGCTGCGAGGAGTGCGGCGCGCGCCTGATCTGCCGGACCGACGACCCCGGGCGGCGCAGCCTGCTGGCGCTCGCCCCGAGCCCGCCGCCGAAGCCCGGCGAGCGCGTGCGCGTCTGCGTGACCGGCGCGCGGGTGCTCTCGGCCGGCCTGTGGGCCTACGGGCTCCCGCTTGTCGGCCTGTGCGGCGGCCTCGGCCTGGGCTGGCTGGCCTTCGCCGGCTGGCCCGGCCGCGAGCTTCTCGCCAGCGCCGCGGGCCTTGCGTGCGCGGCCGCGCCGTTCGCGCTCCTCTGGTGGAGAGGACGCTCGCGCCCGCCGGAGGAGTGGTTCGAGGCGCGCATCCTCGCCGAGTCCGGCCAGGACCTCCCGCGCTGAACCGCCGCCTGCCGGCCAGCGGGAACATCCTCCCACCCCGAAGCTACTGAGCGCCGCGCTAGGCGCTCGAGCGGGCGCCGGACTACACTGTGCGCCGCGGCGCCGAGCCCGACAGGCCCAAGAGCCGTCTCACGCCGCCAGTCGTCCGACACCGCCACGCGAGGACTCCCGTGCCGACCGAACAGAAGCCCTCCCCGAAGCGATTCCAGATGCCGCACACCCTCGTGGTGGTGATGGCGCTGGTCCTCTTCGTGCTCGCGCTCTCGTGGGTCGTCCCCTCCGGCGAGTACGAGCGCGTGAAGGTCCAGACCAGCGCGGGCGAGCGCAGCGTCACCGTCTCGGGGACCTACAGACAGGTGGAGAAGGTCTATCTGGGCCCGGAAATGGTCCTCGTGGCGCCGATCAGGGGCTTCCTCGACGGGGCGCTCCTGATTGGGTTCCTGCTGGTGATCGGCGGCAGTTTCGGCGTTCTGCAGGAGACCGGCGCGGTGGAATTCGGGATCAGGCGGATGACGGCGTCGTTCTCGAGGCACCCGCGCCTCGAGACGATGATGATTCCCGCGCTCATGCTCGTCTTCTCGCTCGCCGGGTCGGTGTTCGGCATGGCCGAGGAGACGATTCCCTTCGTGCTGATCTTCATCCCGCTGGCGCGGGGCCTGGGCTACGACTCGATTGTCGGCGCGGCCATCCCGTTCCTGGGGGCGGCCTCGGGCTTCGCGGCGGCCGTTCTGAACCCGTTCACCGTCGGCATCGCGCAGAGCATCGCCGACGTGCCTCTGTATTCGGGCATGGGCTACCGCCTGGTGACGTGGGCGATCGGCACGGCGGTCATCATCGCGTTCGTGATGCGCTACGCCGCCAGGGTCAAGGCCAATCCCGAAATCAGCCCCGTCCGCGACATCGATCTCGCACGGGAGTCGCACCAGCCCGGCGGCGCCGACGCCGGCGCCGGCTGGAACGCGCGCCACGCGGTCACGCTCTCGCTGTTCGCGTCCTCCATGGCGCTCCTCGTGATTGGCGTGCTGGCCTGGGGGTGGTTCATCGAGGAGATCGCGGCGCTCTTCCTGGGCATCGGCCTCGTCGTCGGGCTCGCCGGAGGCATGGGGCCCAGCCGCATCGCGAAGACGTTCGTGACGGGCGCCAGGGACATGGTGGGCGTTGTCTTCATCATCGCCTGCGCCCGCGCGCTCCTCGTCATCGCGCAGGACGCGCGGATCATGGACTCGATCCTCTACGGCGCGTCCCGGGCGCTCTCGCTCCTGCCGCGCGGCGCGATCGCGCAGCTGATGTTCCTCATCCAGTGCGTGATCAACTTCTTCATCCACTCCGGAACGGCACAGGCCGCCCTGACGATGCCGATCATGGCGCCGCTGGCCGATCTGGTCGGCATCACGCGCCAGACGGCCGTCTACGCGTTCCAGCTCTGCGAGTTCATCAATCCGATCCTTCCCACGAGCGCGGTGACGATGGGCGTGCTGGGCGCGGCGAGGATCCCGTGGGAACGGTGGGCGCGCTGGTTCCTCCCGCTGATGCTGATCCTGGTGGCGCTGAGCTGCCTGCTGCTCGTTCCGCCCGTGCTGCTCTTCGAGTGGAACTGAGGGCGAGGCGGACGGCTACGGCCTGACCGGCCGGCACATGGCCTGGTAGAGCGCCTCCGGCGACACGCCCAGTTCGGCGGCCGCTTCGCCGAGCGTTTTCGACGGGTCGGCGATGGCCAGGCCGCGCGCCCGCGCATTGGCCATCGCCTCGGCCGGATCCAGCGGAATCTTCGCGCACAGCTCTCTCACGCTCATCCGGTCGGCGTCGGCGGCGGGCGGCGGGACCGAGACGGCGAGCCGGCCGTCCTTGATGGCGGAGCGCAGAGCGTTCAGCGCGGTGAGAGGCTGCCAGTCCGCCAGCGACCCGGCCGTGACGAACCCGACGGCGGCGAGGGCCGCAATGAACTCCGGGCGCAAACGAAGCCGCCGGCGCGGCGCCCGGGGCCGGCGCGCCGACACGGCCGCCGCGATCGCGTTCCAGTTGTACCAGGCGTGCGCCAGCGCCGCGGCGAGGAACAGCGAGACCGACGCGAGGTGCAGCGCCTCCCACTGCCGCTTGTCGGCGCCGAGCGCCGACCACCCGACCCACCGGGCGAGGCTGCCCTCGGGCCGGAGGAACAGCACGACGCCCGACACGGCGACGACCAGCGACGAGAGCGCCAGCGCGCAGGTGACGAAGTTTCGCCACCGGAACGTCGATGACATGAGCAGCCTCGAGCAGGGGACGACGGGCGGGCTCACCCGGCGCCCTCGATTCTACCGTGTCCGCGCCGGGACGGCCGCGCACCCTCCGCGACGGCGGGTCCGCCGCCGCCGGCCGGGCAGCCCGCGGCCGGCGCCCGCGCGCGCCGCGCCTGCAAGCGCGAGCCTGAACGCGCCGGGGCCGCAATGGGCCCGCCGTCGCGCCGTCAGTCGCGAACGCCCGCCCTCCCGGCCCGGCGCTTCCAGACGAGATAGACGGGAATGCCCAGCGCGATGATCGCCAGGCCGGCGAACGAATTCCAGAACGCGCGAAGGAGCGAGTTCGCCGTGAGAAAGACCGACGACAGGATGAAGAGCGCCGGCGTGACCGGGTAGCCCCACGTCTTGTACGGGCGCGGCAGGTCCGGTTGCCTCCGGCGCAGGATCACCACGCCCAGGACGGTCAGTCCCATGAAGATCCAGAAGCCGAAGATGACGAACGAGAAGAGCTGCTCGAACGTGCCGCTCAGGCTGAGCAGCGCGGCCCACGCCGCCACGAGGACGATCGACACGTGCGGCGTGCGGTAGGCGGGGTGCACCTTCGCGACGCCCGAAAAGAACAGGCCGTCCCGGGCCATCGCGTAGAACACGCGCGGGCTCGTGAGGAGGTGGCCGTTCGCCGTCCCCGCCATCGAGAGCAGGGTGATGACGGCGATGATCGACGCCCCGATCGGGCCGACGGCGGCCTCCATCACGTCGGCGGCGATGCGGTTCGATCCGGCCATGCGCGCCGCCGGGAACACGTAGAGGTAGGCGAGGTTCGCGAGAATGTACAGCGCGATGACGCAGAGCGTGCCGATGAAGAGGCCCAGGGGAAGCGTGCGCTCCGGGTTCCGCAGCTCGCCGGCGCTGTACGTGCTCGTCTCCCACCCCTTGTAGGCCCAGAGCGCCGCGACGAGCGCCACGCCGAAGTTGCCGAGCACGCCGCCCTGGCCTGCGCCCGCAGCGCCGCCGTCAGTGAAGTTGGCCGCCGAGCCCGACGCGAAGATGAACACGACGGCGCAGACGCCAATCAGGCCGACGAACTTGATCGTCGTCAGGAAGTTCATCAGGAACGCGCCCTTCCTGACGCCGAGCACGTTCACGGCGGCGAGGAGCGCGATGAGCGAGACGGCCACGACCTTGCCCTGCGCGGGCGAGAGCGTGACGAAGTAAGGCAGGTACTTGGTCGAGAACCCGACCGCGAGCGTGGCGATGGTGCCCGACTCGATGATCAGGAACAGCGTCCACCCGAAGAGGAACGCCAGCGCCGGGCCGTAGGCCTCGCGCAGGTAGACGTAGATGCCCCCGGCCTGCGGGTAGGCGGCGGCGAGCTCTCCGATGGCGAGGGCCCCGAAAAAGCTCAGCAGGCCCCCGGCCACCCAGACGAGCAGCATCAGGCCCGGCGTGCCGACGTCGCGGGCCACGTTCGCCGGGTTGATGAAGATGCCCGATCCGATCATCGTCCCGATGACGATGCTGACGATGCTGAAGAGGCCGAGAACGCGCGCGAGCTCGGGCGGCTTGGAGGCGGGCGGCTGCGGGTTCGCCGTGGAGTCGCTCATCGGATGTCCCTGACGTCGTGGAAGCCGGACGGGTGCCCCCGGAGTATATGGAAACGGCGCGGGCGCGGCAAACGCGCGCCGGGCTGCCTCGCGCCGGCGGCCGCGCGGCCGGCGCCCGCGAGGTGCGAATCGGTTATGCTTCAGCCCGTGAAGCGCCTGCCGCTCGCCTGCCTCGTCCTGCTCGCCGCCGGCGCCGCCTCCGAGCAGGTGCCCGCAGCCGTTCGCGTCGGCGTGTGCGTCGGCGCCGGCGAGATCGAGGCCGCGAAGGCGGCCGGCTTCGACTACGTCGAGATCAACGCCTCGAGGGTCGCCGCGCTGACCGAGGAGGAGTTCCGGCAACTCGCGGACCGCGTCGCCCGCATCGGCGTCCCGGTCGAGGCGGCCAACATCTTCATCCCCGGCGCCATCAAGCTCACTGGACCCGAGGTCGATCCGGCCCGCCAGGCGGCCCACCTCGAGCTGACGCTGGGCCGCCTGGAGAAGCTCGGCGTGAAGGTGGTGGTGCTCGGCAGCGGAGGCGCGCGCCGGGTTCCCGACGGCTTTTCGGCGGACGAGGCGCGGACGCAGCTCGTCGACTTCTGCCGACGCCTGGCGCCGATCGCCCGCGCCCACGGCATCACGATTGCCGTCGAGCCGCTGCGCCGCCAGGAGACGAACATCGTCAACACCGCCCGCGAGGGCCTGGCGTTTGTGAAGGCGGTGGACCGGCCCGAGATCCAGCTGCTGGTGGACTACTACCACATGGCCGAGGAAGGCGAGAGCGCGGACGTCCTTCTGGAGGCCGGCAAGGCCGTCGTCCACACGCACATCGCGAATCCAAGGGGACGCGTGTACCCGCTGGATCCCGCCGAGTCGAACTATGCCCCCTTCTTCGAGAACCTCTGCGCGATCGGTTACACCGGGCGGCTCAGCATCGAGGCGTCCACGAAGGACTTCGCCGCCGAGGCGCCGGCGGCGCTGGCGATGCTGAGAAAGGGCCTGGCATGCGGGCCGGGACCGAAGGCCGCCCGGTGACGGCGCGCAGGTGGACGACAGGGGACGCGGCGGCCGCGCGGCCTGCGAGAGGCGCGAGACGATCGAGGAGGCGTCCATGACGTCGGGAGGGAGCTCATGTCGAAGGTGACTCGGCGGACGTTCATGCAGGCGGCGGGCGCGGGCGTGGCGGGGGCGGCGATCGCCTCCAGCTCGTCCAGCTACGCGAGCGTCATCGGCGCCAACGATCGCGTGCGGGTCGGCCTGGTCGGTTACTCCGACCGGACGAGGTCGTCGCTCGTTCCCGCGTTCCTCAGGTCGGCCGACGCGCTCAACTTCGAGATCGTCGCGGTGTCCGACATCTGGAGCCTGCGGCGCGAGGCGGGAGCCGCGCACATCGAGAAGCTGACCGGCAAGCGGCCGGCCGCGACGCGCAACAACGAGGAGCTGTACGCCAGGAAGGACGTGGACGCCGTCATCGTCGGGACGGCGGACTTCCAGCACGCGCAGCACGGCGTCGAGGCCGTCCGATCGGGGCGCGACGCCTACGTCGAGAAGCCGCTGGCGAACACGATGGAGGACGCCCGGGCGATCCGCCAGGCGGTGAAGGAGACGGGCAGGATCGTCCAGATCGGCACGCAGCGCCGCAGCGAGCCGGTGTACCAGCGCGCCTGCGAGTACATCAAGTCGGGCAGGTTCGGCGACATCGTGATGGTGGAGATGACCTGGAACGTGAACCAGCCCGGCCGCTGGCGGCGTCCGGACGTCGTCCCGACGCTCCGGGAGCAGGACACCGACTGGGGGCGGTACCTCCTCAACCGGCCCTTCGAGCCGTTCGATCCGCGCAAGTACCTCGAGTTCAGGCTGTTCTGGCCGTACTCGTCCGGCATTCCCGACCAGTGGCTGGTCCACCAGATCGACACCGTCCACTGGTTCACCGGCCTGCCGCGCCCGCGCAGCGTCGTCGCCAACGGCGGCATCTACCTGTGGAAGGACGGCCGGCGCAACTGGGACACGATGACGGCGGTCTTCGACTACGGCCCGCTCGACGACCCGTCGAAGGGCTTCCAGGTCGTCTACTCGTCGCGCATGACGAACTCGGCCGGCGACGTGAAGGAGCTCTACTACTCGAACGGCGGAACCCTCGACCTCGACAAGAACCGGGTGACGCCCGGCGGCGGCCTGCAGGCGCGCGAGGCGGCGGCCATGAAGATGCCCCCCAATCTCCTCGCCGAGGAGGCTCTGGTGAGCGCGGCGGGGCCGGTGACGACGGCGGCCGACACGGGGGCCGACAGCGCGACGACCGCGAACATGCGCAACTGGATGGAGTGCGTCAGGAGCCGGAAGACGCCGAACGCGGACATCGAGGCCGGCTACAGCCACTCGGTGGCCCTGTGCATGACCATCGCGGCCGTGCAGACGGGGCAGCGCATCGGGTTCGACGATGCGAAGCAGGGCGTCGTCGTGGGAGCGAGGTGAGCCATGAAGCCGACGATGCCGGGCGGTCGTGCGTCAATCGCGGCGGTTGCCGCGATCGCCGCAGCGGCGCTCGCGAGCGGGGCGGGCCAGACGGGCGAGAAGGGCGTCCGCCTCGTTCGCGACGATGCGAACCGGCGGGTGGACGTCATCGTGGACGGGCAGCCGTTCACGGCGTACATCTACCCGGCGGCCCTGAAGAAGCCCGTGCTGTTCCCGATCCGGACGGCGAATGGCACGCTCGTGACGCGGGGCTTCCCGCTGGAGCCGCGAGAGGGCGAGCGGGTGGACCACCCGCACCAGGTGGGGCTCTGGTTCACCTACGGCGACGTGAACGGCGTCGATTTCTGGAACAACTCCGACGCCATCAAGCCGGAGGACCGCCCGAAGATGGGCACCATCGTCCACAAGGGCGTGGCCGCCGTGCACAGCGGCGCCGACAGGGGCGAGCTGGAGACGGACATGGACTGGACGCTCGCCGACGGCCAGGTGGTGCTGAAGGAGCACACGACGTTCACGTTCCGCGGCGGCGCGGGCTGGAGGTCGATCGACCGCGTCACGCGCCTGCAGGCCCTCGACGGGCGCGTGTCGCTGAGGGACAACAAGGAAGGCATGTTCGGCATGCGCGTCGCGCGCCAGCTCGAGATCCCCTCGCAGAAGCCGGAGGTGTTCGCCGACGCGGCCGGCAGGCCCACGAGCGTCGCGGTGATGAACAACGAGGGCGTGAACGGCGACTACCTGACGAGCGAGGGCAGGACGGGAGACGCCGCGTGGGGAACGCGCGCGAAGTGGTGCGCGCTCAGCGCGAAGATCGGCAGCGAGCCGGTGACCATCGCGATCCTCGATCACCCGGCGAACCCCGGCTTCCCGACATACTGGCACGCGCGCGGCTACGGGCTGTTCTCGGCCAACCCCCTCGGCCAGAAGGAACTCAGCGGCGGCAGGGAGACGCTGGACTTCGCACTCGGCCCGCGGGAGAGCGCGACGTTCCGGTACCGGGTGGTGATCTTCTCGGTGCCCGCCGACGCCGCCCGCGTAGAGGCGGCGCACACGGAGTTCGTCGCGGCTTACCGGTAGCGCTCACGAGAGAGGAGACATTCTCCAATTCCGGTGAAGAGGAGGCGCTTTCCAATTCCGCTGGCTGATCGAATTGGAAAGCGTCACATGATCGAGCGTCACGTGATCGGCGGACAACCCGGCGAATTGGCGGCGGTCACCGTTTCGAAGGCGGCGCCGCCCGCTCCCGCGTCCCGGCGGGGTTCTGGACGAAGAACTCGTTGGTGACGGTGCTGCGGTTGCCGGCCTCGTCGATCGTTTCCACCGAGATGGCGTGAGGGCCGTTGGACAGGTTCCAGCTCTTCAGCCGCCTGTCGATTCTCCCCGTGCCCGTGAGCAGCAGGAGGCCGTCCAGGCGGACGCGCACCTCGCGCAGGGCGACGTCGTCGGCGGCCAGAATCGTGATCGGCGTGGCCCCCGACACGACGTCGTCCGAGCGGGGAGCGATGATGAACGCGTGCGGCGGCACCACGTCGGCCGTGCCGACGGGCCCCTCCAGCCACTCGCGGATCTTGCGCCGGGTGACGTCGAGGTAGTGCCAGGGGTTCGGCGGCCCCCACGTGTCCGTGTAGCTGACCGGGTGGCAGGGCTGCGTCGCGCAGCCGGGATCGTCGGGCGGCCCGGTCCAGTGGCCGTCGCCCGGCCAGTGGCTGACGGGCCATGACGGCATCAGGTGGCTGCCTTCGGTGATCTCGTTGTAGGACTCGACGAGCACGATCGACGGCCGCGGGTTGGCGGCGATGACCTCGTCCCAGGCCGCTGCGTAGGGCGCGGCCCCGTTCCGTGCGGCGAAGAGGTCGCTGGCGTAGCTCTCGACGTTGGGAGGCCAGAACGCCACCAGGAGATCCACGGCCGGGTACTTCGGGTTGCGGCCTTTCTGGATTCGCTTGGGCCCGTTGAACAGGTAGTTCACGTCATCGGGTCCGCCCGACTCGAACCACTCGTGCACGCTCCAGTACGCGCGAAACCCGAAGTCGCGCTCCAGCCGGTCGCTGAGCGCCTCGAAGAACGTGCGCGGCAAGTCGTAGCTCTGGAGCGGCACCCACCACAGGACGATGAAGACGCGGCCGTCCACCCTGGCGAACGGGGCCGGATCGAGCGGCCCCTTCTGGCCGGGCTTCGCCGGGAAGTACTCCGCGCACATGTCGAAGAAGCCCCTGATGACCTTGTAGAACGCCTCGAACCCGGCGGGCGACAGCACCTCTTTCGGCGCCGAGTACTCGGCGAACGCTTCGGCCGCGATGAAGGGGACGAGCCGGAGCGGCGGCGGGCCCTCCGGCAGATCCTCAGCCCGCGCGCGCATGGCAGCGAGGTGATTGCGCATCGAGGCCACGGCCCCGTGGGTCACGTCGAAGAGCAGCGCGTTGAAGCCGGCCGTCTCCATCAGGGCGTCCTGGCGAGCCCAGAACGCCTGCGAGGCGCTTCCGACGGAGCCTCCCTCGAGCGTGGGCCACGCGGTCTGCGTCTGGACCCAGTGGAAGACGACGGGCGCGATGAGCGGGCTCGGATCGACCTGCGCCGCGGCCGTGTTCGCCAGCGCCAGCAGGAGGGAGGCGAACCCGGCGAGGCGGACCGTGCGCATGGCTTCACTCAGGTTGGCGGCATTCAAGCCGGGCTCTCGAGTCGGGTAGGATGAGGCCATGCGCGCCGGGCCCCCTGGCCCGGCGCCTGTCCGCCATGCCCAGCGCTCGCGTCCTGTCACGTGCCATTGTACCCCTGGCGCCCCTTGTTGCCGGGATGCTGGCCGCGCCGTGCGGCGTGCGCGGGCAGGCCGTGGCGCCACCCGCCGGCGCCGCTCCCGGCGTGCCGCTCATGGCCACGGCCGCGCAACGCTCGGCTGCCGTCCTCATGACGCGAGGGCTCGCGAGCATCAAGGCGCACCGCCTCGCGAAGGGCATCTCAATCGACCGCGAGATTGATCCCAACGAGACGGGCATCATCGGCGACGAATTCACGCCCCTGACGACCTCCCTCGGCGAGGCCGCGGCGAAACGGACGTCGGCCAACCCGGCGTTTGCGGCCGTCGTGGCGCGCTACTTCGAGCAGGCCGGCCTCGTGCCCGGCGACGTCGTGGCCATCGGTGGCAGCGGATCGTTTCCGGCGTTCGTGCTCGCCGCGCTCTGCGCCGCGCGGGCGCTCGACCTGGAGCCCGTCGTCATCTACTCGATTGGGTCCTCGATGTACGGCGCCAACATTCCCGGGTTCACGTTCGTGGACATGCTGGCGGGGCTGCGCGCCGACGGCGTGCTGCCCTACGAGCTGGCGGCCGTAGCGCCAGGAGGCGAGCGCGACTCCGGTCGCGGCGTGCTGTTCGACGAGGACGGGACGGCCCTCGTCGACGAGGCCCGCAAGAGCCGGCTGCCGATCGTCGACGGGCCGACGCTGGCCGCACGGATCGAGCGGCGGCTGCGCATCTACGAGCGCGCCGCGCGGGGAAGGCCGGTGCGGTGCTTCGTCAACGTGGGCGGCGCGTCGGCGAACGTCGGCGACACGCCCGCATCGCTCGATCTGCCGAACGGCCTCGTGCTCCGGCAACCGGGGGCCCCGGCCCCGCCCGCGCCCGGCCTCGCGTTCGTGTTCCTGTCGCGCGGCGTGCCGGTCGTTCACCTGCTGTTCGTGAAGGGCCTCGCGCGCGACAACGGGCTGCCGTACGACCCCGTGCCGTTGCCGGCGGTCACCCTCCCGCGGGCCGTCGAACGCCAGGCGCCCGAGCCCCGGGCAGGCGCCTCGCCGTGAGAACGGCCCGCAGCGGCCGCCGGGCGCATAGTAGGATGGGACTTCAGCCTGCGGTCATACCGGCACGGGCGCCCCGCCGCGCGGGGGGGCGGGAGCGGCTTCGCCTCCCGCCGCGCGGGACGTGCCCATCGGGGCCTGGATTGCGCGAACCGCCCGGTTCCCGGAAGCGGGGGAGCCGGCGCTGAAGGAGACGCTGATGAGCGAGTTGATCGAGCACGCGAGGCGGCGCAAGGACCTGCTGAAGCACATGATCCTGCAGATCCATCAGGGCGCGGCGCCGGACCAGGTCCGCACCCGGATCGTCCGCCTCATGGGCCAGGTTCCTTACAGCGACGTGGTCGAGGTGGAGCAGGAACTCGTGAACGAAGGCGTGCCCACGGAGGAGATCCTGCGCCTGTGCGATCTGCACGGAGAGGCGCTCAAGGGCGCCATCGACCTGAGGTCCGCCCCGGAAGCGCCTCCGGGCCATCCGGCGCACACGTTCGCCGAGGAGAACAAGGCGCTGCTGTGGGAGGTCGACGAGCTCTCCCGCCTCTACGCCGCAGCCGACTCGGCACCCGCCGACGCCGACGCGTCCGAGATCGTGGCGGCGATCCGCGTGGGGTTCAACCGGCTGATGGACGTGGAGAAGCACTACCGGCGCAAGGAGTTCCTGCTCTTTCCCTTCCTCGAGCGCCACGGCATCACCGGCCCGCCGAAGGTCATGTGGGGCAAGCACGACGAGGCCAGGGGCCTCCTTGCCGGCGCGCTGGACGCCCTGGCGGCAGCCGGCCCGATGAGCGCCGCCGAGGCCCGCGGCCTCATCCAGCTGGCCCTCAGGCCGGCGTCGGAGGCCGTCGCGGAAATGGTCGACAAGGAATCGCACATCCTCCTGCCGATGTGCCTGGACACGCTCGACGACTCGGAGTGGGGCGAGATCGCTCAGCAGAGCCTCGAGTACGGGTTCTGCCTCTACGACCCGCCTGACACCTGGCAGCCTGCCGGCCCCGCCGCGCCGGCTGCCGAGGGCGCGGCTGCCGGCGGCCGGGTGCAGCTGTCGTCCGGGAGCCTCGCCCCGGACGAACTGGCCGCCATTCTCAACACGATTCCGTTCGATCTCACCTTCGTCGACAAGGACGACACCGTGCGGTACTTCACGCAGGGCCGCGAGCGCATCTTCGCCCGCAGCCGGGCGATCCTGGGCCGGAAGGTGCAGTACTGCCATCCTCCGTCGAGCGTCAAGATCGTGGAGCAGATCCTCGAGGACTTCCGACTGAAGCGCCACGATCGCGCGGCGTTCTGGATCACCATGAAAGGGCGCTTCATCCATATCGAGTACTTCGCGCTCCGCGGACAGGACGGCGCGTACCTGGGGTGCCTGGAGGTCAGCCAGGACCTGACGGACAAGCGCGCCCTCGAAGGCGAACAGCGCCTGCTGAGTTACGCCGATCGCGGGGACGGCGATGGGAGCTGAGACCGCGCGGCCGCCGATCGCGCCCGAAACCACGGTCGGGAGCCTGCTCGCCCACTACCCGGAGCTCGAGGCGAGCCTCCTCGCCCTGTCGCCGGCCTACGGCGCGCTGAAGAACCCCGTCCTCAGGCGCACGGTGGCCAAGGTGGCGACGCTCCGCCAGGTGGCCAAAGTCGGAAACGTGCCACTGCCCACCCTCATCAACCGGCTGCGCGCCGATGCGGGGCAGGCCCCGGCCTCCTGCGTTGACGAGGCGGATGAGACAGCGTTGGAGCGGCCGGACTGGGCCGATCCGGCCTTGGTGGCCCGCACCTACGACGCCCGTCCCGTCATTGACGCCGGCGGACATCCCATGCCGCAGGTCATGCGGGACTGGGCCGGGCTGCGGCCGGGAGAGGTCTACGAGCTCGTCACTCCGTTCCTCCCCGAGCCGCTCGTCGCCCTGGCCGCCGAGAAGGGATACCGGGCCTGGAGCGTCCGCGAGGGGTCGGACCTGGTTCGCACGTACTTCGCAAGGGACGAGACGAGGCGCTGAGACCCGGACGCGCCGCTACGGCCGGACCCTGAACGTGCGCGCGGCGAGCACCGCGAGGACGACCGCCAGCGTCAGCAGGATCCCCAGGTGTGGCAGGATGTCGCGCAGGCCGCCCTGGAAGAACCTGAGGGCGTGCAGCGCGTCCATGGCCCAGTAGGCCGGCGAGATCATCGCCAGCTTCCGCACGGCCGGCGGCACGATCTCGTTCGGCCACCAGCAGCCCCCGAGCCCGGCGAACATGTTGGCCAGCAGCACGGACACGCCCACGATGAGATCCTCGCGGGTGAGCAGCGAGCCGGCGAAGACGCTAAGCGCAGCCACCGCGAGGGCGAACACGGCGAGCACGAGCAGCGCGAGCGGCGCGCTTCCCAGGTTGAGCCCGAAGAACGCCTTGCCGACGGCGAAGAGCATCAGCGCCTGCAGGACGCCCATCGACCACCGCCCCAGGAGCTTGGCCTGGAACAGCTCGCCGGTCGAGAGCGGCGAGCAGAGGAGCCTGCTCAGCACGCCCTTCTTCCGATCCTCCATCACCGAGATCCCGCCGTAGATCATCACCATCATCATGATGAACTGCACGGTCGTTCCGGGAATCGAGTGGTCGAACCCGCTGGGCACGGCCGTGACGGTCTTCTCGGGGAACCGCGTCTCCACCCGGA
>ERZ795049.2091-NODE-2091-length-24048-cov-8.602176_pt1 | contig 24048 bp, 21 predicted proteins | sample MGYA00375133_ERZ795049 | MGnify/ENA primary metagenome ERZ795049 (study PRJEB30178, sample SAMN05720147) | activated sludge metagenome | isolation source: anaerobic digester from wastewater treatment plant | place: Japan | collected 2015-04-20 ... | reverse complement strand
TTCGACGGTGTCTGGGAGACTGTCTACAACTTGCCCCAAAACTGAACTACACCCAGGGAGCGAGTCGTACTTGACAACGTAACACGCCGGGCAGTATAATAGCGTGAACTGCGTAGAAGAGGACGAGTACCCCACGGGCACAGCGCCAGGGAGGCGGGGCCGGCGATTGAGAGCCCCGCTCGCCAGGGCCGGGGGGAAAACCACCTCGGAGCAGGCGCGCGGAAAGCGCGTGATACGTGACGAGTGATGCGTGAATGAGGCCGTCCTTACGCATCACGCATTACGCATCACGCTTTAGTATGCGCGCCCGGCTGGCGGCCGTTAGCGCGCCACAGTGAGGGCCGGCTGCATGGCCGGCCAAAGATGGGTGGAACCGCGTGAGGAACCTCTCGCCCCATTGCCGGGCGGGAGGTTTTTTGTTTTCGGCGGACGGAAGTGGAGGGGAACTGAGGGAACTGAGGCGCGAAACGCGCGAAAGGAGCACGAAAGGTCGCGAAAAGAGGCGCTCCCTTTCGTGACCTTTCGCGACCTTTCGTGGATTTCGCGCCCCACGCCCCCTTCAGTTCCCTGTTGAAGGAGGAGGTTCGACATGTCGGAACATGATCATGGGGAACTCGACGTCATCCGCCACTCGGCGGCGCACGTGATGGCCGAGGCGGTGCTGCAGATGTTCCCCGAGGCCAAGTTCGCCATCGGCCCGGCGATTGAGGATGGCTTCTACTACGACTTTGACCTGCCGCGGCCGCTGTCGCTCGACGACCTGAAGGATATCGAGCGGCGCATGCGCGAGATCATCAAGGGCAAGCACCCCTTCGTCTGCGAGGTGGTGAGCCGCGAGCAGGCGCTGGCCCTCTTTGCCGGCCAACCGTACAAAGAGGAGCTGATCCACGAGCTGCCGGAGGGGGAGCCGATTTCGATCTACCGCCAGAACGGCTTCACCGACCTTTGCCGTGGGCCGCACGTGGCCTCGACGGCCGAGCTCAACCCCGACGCCATCAAGCTGCTCTCCATCGCCGGGGCCTACTGGCGCGGCGACGAGAAGCGGCCAATGCTGCAGCGCATCTACGGCACGGCCTGGCGCAGCAGGGAAGAGCTCGCAGCCTACCTCAAGCGGCAGGAGGAGATCGAGGCCCGCGACCACCGCCGCCTGGGCCGCCAGCTCGACCTCTTTAGCGTCCACGAGGAGGCGGGGGCCGGGCTGATCTACTGGCACCCCAACGGCGGGCGCATCCGCACGCTGGTGGAGGATTTCTGGCGCCAGGAGCACTATGCCAACGGCTACGACATCCTCTACACGCCACACATCGGCAAGTCGTGGCTGTGGGAGACGTCGGGGCACCTGGGCTTTTACGCCGAGAACATGTATGCGCCGATGGCCATCGACAACATCGACTACTATATCAAGCCAATGAACTGCCCGTTCCATATCCTGATCTACAAGACGCAGACGCGCTCGTACCGCGACCTGCCACTGCGCTGGGCCGAGCTGGGCACGGTCTACCGCTACGAGCGCAGCGGCGTCTTGCACGGCCTGTTGCGCGTGCGCGGCTTTACGCAAGACGATGCCCACATCTTTTGCACGCCCGAGCAGATCGAGACCGAGATCCTGCGCACGCTGCGCTTCTCGCTGCACCTGTGGCACGCCTTCGGCTTTGACGACATCAAGGCCTACCTGGCCACGCGGCCGCTCGAGAAATCCGTCGGCGAGCAGGCACGCTGGGACCAGGCGACGGCATCGCTGCGCAAGGCGCTGGAAGAGGAGCGCGTGCCCTACGAGATCGATGAGGGCGGCGGTGCCTTCTACGGGCCCAAGATCGACCTCAAGATCCGCGACGCCCTGGGCCGCGAGTGGCAGATGACGACGATCCAGTTCGACTTTAACGAGCCCGAGCTCTTCGACATGACCTACGCCGCCGAAGACGGCACGCCAAGGCGCCCCTACATGGTGCACCGCGCGCTCTTGGGTTCGCTCGAGCGCTTCTTCGGCGTGCTCATCGAGCACTATGGCGGCGCCTTCCCGGTGTGGCTGCAGCCGCTGCAGGCGAAGGTCATACCCATCGCCGACCGGCACCTGCCCTATGCCGAGCAAGTGGAGCTGGAGCTGCGCCAGGCAGGGCTGCGCGCGGCGGTCGACCGCTCGTCGGACCGGCTGAACGCCAAGATCAGGAACGCCCAGTTGCTCAAGATCCCCTATATGTTGGTGGTGGGCGACCGCGAGGCCGAGCAGCACCAGGTGGCCGTGCGCCTGCGCACCGAGGAGAACCTGGGCGCCATGGCCCTCGACGAGTTCATCGCACGGGCGAAGCAGGTAGTGGCGGATAAGCGGGGGCTGTAGGACGCGCAATGCGTGATGCGTAATGCGTGATGCGTACTGCGTCAGGGGCGCCTACGACGATACGCACACGGATGGACATCCCGCAGTACGTATTACGCATCACGCATTACGCATCACCTACCGCCAACCCTCTAGTCATGGACAGAGAGGACCCAGGTGCCAACCGAGTGTGTTCGCTTTGACGCCGAAGGCGCGCGGCTGATGCTGGCGCTGCTCGAGCGCCTGGCTGCCGGCGAGGAGGTGCCGGAGGCGGTGGTGCAGGCGCTGCTTGAGACGCCGGCCTACCGCCTCTTCTTTGCCCACCACAATCGCTTCGTCAACCGCGGCCTGGCGCCGGCCGAGTTCGCGGCCATGCTGCGCGCGGTCCCGCGCGGCGAGTTCGCGAGCGAGAACCCGCAACTGCAGACGATGTGGTCGCGCTTCCGCGAGGCCCCGGCGCGCCTGGCCGAGCTGCAGGCCCTCTACGATGAGGTCGCCACTGGCGAGGCGATGCCCCAGGCTGCCCAGCTGGCGCGGCGCTGGCTGCCCGAGGGCGCGGCGCTCGACACGACCGTCTTTGTGCTGCTCGATGGTATGAGCGGCGGCTTTGTCTACCAGGGGCAGGTGGCCTTCGACCTGTTGCAGATGACCGGCGCCGGGCGCTTCATGCAGGTGTTGGCCCACGAGCTGCACCACATCGGCGTAGAGGGGCTGTGGCAGGGCCAGTTCGAGGCACCGCACCTCGCGCCGGGGCAGCACCTGGCGCTCGAGTTCGTGGGCCTGCTCCTCGGCGAGGGCAGCGCCACCCGCCTCATCAGCGGTGCGCCCGAGGAGCCGGAGGGCGTGGCCCAGTGGCAGGGGCATATGGCCCACCTCGACGCGCTCTTTGCCAGGGCCGAGGACCTGCTGCGGCGCACCTGGGCCGGCGAAATCGATGAAGCCACGTTCCAGGCCGAGGTCCCCTCGTTCCTGCAGGGCTACATGGGCGAGGCCTATGCCGTGGGCTATGTCATGGTCGAGCGCATCCTGGCCGCGCTCGGCAGTGCGGCCGTGCTGGCCTGCCTGCGCGAGCCGCGCCGCACGCTGGCCGTGTACAACGAAGCGGCGGCGCGCACACCGGGCGCCTATCGCTTCGATGAGGGGCTGGCCGGAGCGGTGGCCGGCCTCTAGCAGCCTGTCGGCCTGAGATGGCCCAGGGTGGCAACCGGCTTTTCCGCTACGCGCTGCCCCGGTGCGGAACCCATAAAGCTCCTGGCTCAGAACGCACTCTGGTCGATGTCGTCGAGCGGGTCGCGCTGGGGCACCACGTGCGACTCGCCGGCGCCCCAGCCCACCCCTTCGAGCGCGGCACAGAGCGCCGCCGCGACGAGCAGGTCGTCGTGGCCGCGCGCCGGCGGCACGCCCCAGCGCAGTCCTTGGCCTGGTCCCGGCAGCACCTCGTAGTCGGCCGCGGCGGTCTGGCGCCAGAACTCGGCCTGCGCCGCGCAGCCGGTCAGGACGTGGTCCTTGAAGCGGCCGGTATCGCAGATGGCGAGGTAGCTCCAGCCCAGGCGCGACTTGGTCGGGCCGGAGAAGGTGAATGGCTGCACGCGTTCGCCCAAGCGCTGCGCCAGGAACGAGGCCACGCCGGCGCCGATGCCAGTGGCGTCGACCACCAGGTGACGCGGCGCCCAGGTCTCGGCCAGTTGCAGGAGGCGCTCGTAGAGCTCGGTTTGCGCCAGCCCGCGCCACCACCAGCGCCGCACGACCAGGTAGCGCGGCTTGCCCGCCAGGGGCTCCTCGGGCGCGGCCGGCGCGACGGCGAAGAGGGTGCAGGCGCTGCAGTCGCGGGCGCCCGGGCCAACGGCCGCCGTCTCGCCCTCGGGAGATTCGCCGGCCACGTCGACCGTGAGCGCATAGCTCGCGCCGGGCACGGGCGCCGCGTGTGGCGGGTGTTCGCCCTGCATCAGCGCGCGGCGCGCCGGCGGGAACATGGCCGCCGCCGCATCGATCTCCTCCAGCGCATACTGGGTGCGGATCAGCGGGTGCGCTGCGCCCAGGCGGGCAATCTCGCCCTGCACGTAGGCGCGGTAGGCGGGCACCTCGGCGGCCACCCGTGGCCACGGGACGGCAAAGACACGTTGCACGCCGTCGGCTTCCTCCAGCCGGCGCAGGGCGCGCACGGTGTGTGCCAGCAGGGTATCGGGCGTCCAGGCCGTGCCCCAGAGCACCGTGGTCACGTTCGTCGAGGCGCCCATGGGGCGAAACTCTTTGTCCCACTTTTCCTCAGAGATGTCCTGCGCCTCGTCGGCCTCCAGCAGGATCGACGCCGTCGCCCCCATCACATTCGCTTCCGGCTGCGCCGAGAGAAAGATAGCGTGGGCTTCGCCCAGGCGCAGCATGTAGCCGCGCTCGCGGTGCCAGCGGCCGCGGGTCAGGGGGTTCTGCAGTCGTGCCTGCAGGCGCTGGATAGAGTTGATGGTCTGGGGCTGGAAGGTGGGCGAGGCCTTGACCAGAAAGCCCCCGCTGTGCTGGAAGGCCAGCAGCAGGAGCGCCTCGATCTGTGCGGCCGTCTCGTTCTTGCCCGCCTGGCGGCTCATCATCACCGCGAAGGTGAGGCCGCGCTCGTTGAGGACCGAGTCCAGCACCGCCTGGGCGACTTGAAGCTGGTAGCTGCGGAGCGGCACGCCGATGACCAGGCTCGAGAAGAGGGCCGGGTTGAGCAGCAGGCCGGCCGTTTGGTCCAGGTAGCGGTGGAGGTGCCCCATCGCTAGTCGTTCCCGGGTTGCAGCTCGCGCATGCGTTGGGCGACGGCCGCGAAGAAGCGCTCGAGCTCGCCGGCGCCGCTGCCGGCTGCACGCTGGGCGAGCATGCCGGCCAGACTTCTGCCGACTTGGGCGAGTACGGCCAGGTAGCGCAGGGCGTCGGCGGTCTCAAAGTCTTCGTTGGTGCTCATTTGTCTGCGGATGTGCTCGTCGACCAGGTCGCGGCGGGCGGCGAGGAGCGCGATCTCTTCTTCGAGGGTGGGTGTGCGCAGGGCCTGTTCTGTTGGCAGTGGCTCGGCGGAGAGCTGGGCTGGCGGCGCGGCCGGCCCGCGGGCGCGCCAGGCGTGGACGGCGCAGAGTGTGCCGCCGCGGATCGCCCATGACCGGCAGCCGGGGTAGGCGCAGTGTGCCTTGTTTTGGTTGCGTGGCATGGGCGGTCTCCTTGACTATGGTAGTCCTGCCAGGACCACACACTCGTTGGGGTTACCCAGGGGTGAGAGCAGGACCAACACGTGACTGCCTGCTGTCAGCAGCGCGGCAGGCAGGTTAGTGGCCACGGGCACGCTGGTCAGGAGCGCGGTAGGCGCCCCGGTGAGCTCCAGGTCGGCCCGGTAGGTGGCTGGGTCAAAGTTGCGGATGGTAGCGCGGTGGATGCTGGTCATTGTTGCGTGCTCCATGTTATGCGAGTGTCGAGCGATGGCGCTTGGGAGGGGGCGAGGGCTTTGAGGCGGCGGCGGAACTCGGCCAGTCGTTGCTCGCCCCACTGGCGCCAGAGGCGGGGCGCCTCGCTGGTGACGTTGACCTGGCCGATGGCCTCCTGGGCGCGCTGCAGCGCCGCATAGCCGGCCGCGCCGATGCACACGAGTTCTTCCTGCTCGGAGGTCAGGGTGGTGGCGGTTGCGTCGTCGAGGCCGTCGATGGTGTGTGGGTGGGCGTAGAAGATGCGGATGCCTTCGCCCTGGGACACCGTGTCGACGTCAAGGTAGAGCGTATCATCGTCGAGCAGGCGCCAGGGCACGGCGCGTGGCGGGTACTCGGGGTCGCCGGCCGTGTAGGGGTGCCAGACCTCGACAACATAGAGGGCGTGCATGATGCCTGTCGTGCTCAAGGCATACTCGCGCACGTCCTCGCTGGCGGTGAGCACCGCTGAGGCGTGCCTGGGCAGGGTGCGCGAGAGTTCGAGCAGCGTCCAGCGCACCGCCCGCGCCAGCTCCTCTGGCGACCAGGTGACGTTGCCCGCATCCTTGAGGTCGGCGGCGATGTTGGTGGTGAGTTCGGCAAGTGTTGACATGGGAGTCTCCTGGCAGGTGTCAGCTCTCAGCCGTCAGGCGGCATGTCGATCTTCACAGCGCCGTTGACTACTGAAAGCTGAGAGCTGACCGTTGACGCCTAGACCCAGACGACAGTGAACTCGCAGTTGTTGGTGACGGCGACGTACAGGCCGCGGTGCAAGGCGATGGGCACGGTTGGGCAGAAGGCAGTGGATGAGCTGTTGACGGCCAGCGTGTTGACCAATTCACCGGTGGCGTCGACGCCGTCGTAGACGAGCACCGTGCCTGCGCCTGTGGCCAGGGTCGCGTGTACGGCCACGAGTTGGCAGGGGCCGTTGTAGGCCAGCGCCGCCGCCGTGCCATGGAGGTAGGCAGCGCTCATGGCTGTGGCCTCCGTCGCTGGGGGGTCGGCGCTGCGCACGCTGCTGGTGGGGGTGCGGCCTCCGTTGGGGTCTCATGGGGTGTCAGCAGTGCGGCCAGGGCATGCATCGCCACCAGCAGTGAGCGGAGCGCCTCGCGCGCGTGCGCCAGTTCGCTCGAGCCGCCTGTGCTCATGGCCAGGGCACGGTCGGCTGCGCGCAGGTGGGCGTGGATTTCATCGCCGAGAGGTTGTGACATGGCTGGCGCTCCTTATTGTTCCTGTGCTCTGGTGCCGAGACCGGCGGCGCCGCTGAGGTTCTGGAGGGTTTCATAGCCAAAGGTGGCGATGGAGGCGCCGAGGAAGCCGGCGCAGGCGGCGCCCCACCAGTTGTTGGTGCCAGCGACGGCCACGGCGGCCAGCTCGATAGCGACGGCGAGGGTGAGCACCAGCAGGTTGGTATAGCGCCACTCGGGCAGGTAGCCTTTCAGCCACTGCGCCAGCAGGCCGGCCAGCGCCGCGGCGACCCCGGGGTTGAGCAGCCCGGCGGGGTCGAGGGGGAAGGTGGTCATTGTGATTGCTCCTTTCAATGGGTTGTGCCTACTACGTAATGCGTACTGCGTAATGCGTAATGTCGTCGGGAGCGACAGGCGCTGCGATGAGACAGGTTACGCATTACGCATTACGTAGTACGCGGTACGTAGTAGCTGTTACGTGACGTTGTGCTTGTAGAGCGCCTTGGGCTCCGCCACGCCGATGGTGTAGAGGAAGCGGACCTTGAGGCGCATTTCGTCGTTGGTGAACATGGAGCCGGTGACGGGATCGTCGGCGACAAAGAGTTCGGGCGCGCGGCCGAAGCGGTAGCCGAGGCAGATGCCCGGCAGGTCGGCCGGATCGGCAGCGGCGGCCCAGTCGTTGGTGTCGGTGAACTCGGGGACGGTGATGACGCCAAAGGTGCCCGCGCGGACGTTGGCGTCGTTGTTGCCGGTGCCGGGCTCGCCAGCCGACGTGAGGATGGTGAGCGCGGTCTTTTCCAGCTCGATGGGCACGAGCAGCCATTTGGGGCGCACGCCCAGCCGCTTGCCGGAACCGGCCTCGGTCTGGGTGTACATGGCCTGCACCGTCGCATCCCAACTCGCGGCCGAGAGCGCTGTGCTGCCCAGGTTGCCGTAGGCCGGGCAGAAGAGGCGGTTGACGATCTGCGAGCTGGGCCAGTAGGGGCCGACGCCCGAGTTGGCGGTAAAGAGGTCGGCGATGCCGGCGGAGAGGGTGCGCCAGGCTGAGAGGCCGAGCTTGCGCGGGATCTGGCGCACGGCGGCGACGTTGTCGCGGTCGATCATCTCGAGGGTGAGGCCGATGTAGCCGCCCTTCTTTTTCCAGGCGGAAACCTCTTCGGTGTCGGTGAGGTTGGCCAGCTCGGTATAGTCGCCGCCCTCGGCCACGTCGCTGAGGTCGGGAAAGCCGCCGAGGGTGATCCAGGTGACGCTGTTGAGGGTGGGGAAATCTTCCTCGACGACGATGGGTTGCCACCACTGTGGTCGGGCCTCGAAGGATGCGACCAGCACCTTGTTGAGGGCGTTCTTGACCACGCTGGAGAGGGATGAAGTTGTGAGGTTGGCCAGGCTCACCCGCTCGGGCACGAAGACGCCGCGCATCTCATAGTCGCCGGTGAGCAGCAGGTAGAGCTCGCGGATGCCTGAGAGGCGGGGCGCGTCGCCTGCAGCCGCAGCGGCGCCGGGGACGCCCAGCAGGCGGTTGCAGGCGAGCTGCAGCCGGTCGAGCTCGCTCGTCATGCCGCTCACCGCGGCGCCCGCGCCCAGGTGCTGCACGGTGTGCTCCTCCTGCAGCGCCGCCCACACCGTGCGCTCGGCCTCCACTTCGTGCAGCACGTCGGCCACGGTGCTGTCGGGTCGCTCTGTCAGGCGGGCCTGCACCGCCTGCTGCATGGGCAGGGGCAGGCCGGAGGTGGCCAGTGCGGTGCGTGCATAGGCGGCCACCATCTCGCGGCGGGCGGCGCGGATTTCGTCGAGGTCGGTGGTGCTGTTCTGCGCCGGGGTTGGGGTTTGGTGTTCGTTGGGTTCGGGTGGCATGTTTGCTTCTCCTTCGGGTGTTTGTATGGGCGCCGGTTCGTTTGGGGCCGGGTCGGAAATCTGGCCTGCGGGTACTGATGTGGTCTGGGGTGGTGTGGCTTGGAGCACACGCTCCAAGCGGCCGCCGGCGGCGGGGTTGAAGACGACGTCGACTGAGAGGACACGGTCGATCTGGACCACGACGTTCTGGCTGTGGGTGATGAGCAGGTCGGCGGAGAGTCCGACGTTGGGTACGGGCAGGCCCGCGTCTCGGTCGTGCACCAGGCCGCTGAGGAGTGGGGACAGTTCCTCGCCGGCGCGGCCGGTGAGTCTGAGGGTGGCCGTGATGCCGCGGGTCTCGTCCCAGGTTGGCTGGGCGATCACGCCGCAGACATCGCGGACGCTGCGGCCGCCGGCGCGGGTGCGGTCGAGGGCGTCGGCGTGGTCGGCGAACGAGGTCACGCCGTCCCAGAGGGGTGTGGAGGCTGCCAGCACCGCCGGTGGGTACTGCAGGCCGTTGGCCGGGCCAGGGCGGATGCAGACCACCTCGAACTCTGTGCCGCTGCCGGCGGTGACGGCTAGTTCGACTTGAACGAGGGGCATGGGTGGGGCCTCCTTCTACTGCTCTTGCGTTGCTGTTGGTGTTTGTGGCAGTGTTTCTGCTGGGTTGAGTGACGGGCTCAGTGCCTCCCAGTAGAGGGCCAGGTCATTGGCCACTGCGGCTGTAGTGGGCGGGTGTGAGCGGCGCAGGGCCCAGCCGCAGAGGTCCACGAGCATGGCGCAGAACTCGATCCGGCGGTGGTCATAGTGGCGGTAGGTGGGTGTGCCCATCTCGGCGGCGGTAGCGCGGTTGGTGGCCTCGGCGTCGGCGAGGAAGTGTAGGGGGATGCCCGCGCCTGCGGCGATCATCATGCGCATAGCGCGGCCGTCGGGCGAGGCATCGGCGGCCTCGATGGCCGGCTGTACGGCGCGCCACTCCTCAAACTCGTCGGTGACGAGCACCGAGCCCGGCGCCGGGGCACGCAGGTACTGGGCGCGCTTGCGCTCGAGCACCCCTGGCCCGGCGTTGCGCACCGTCACCTGCCAGAGGAAGGCGCCCTTGTAGCGGTTGATGCGCACGCGGTCTTCGAGCCACTCTTTGTAGCGCTTGAGCCAGGGCAGGATGGGCGCCAGGTCGCTGTGGCCGCGCAGCGCACCGACCGGGCGGTTGATGGCATAGTGCAGCATCAGCTGGGGCGCCTCGAGCGCCTCAGCCGCGCCCGGCCCCGGCCACCAGCGGCCGTCGAGCGTGCCGGTCAGCTCGTGGTAGCGCAGCTCGCGCTCCAGGTCGCCCGCGGCGGCCTCGATGCGGTCGATGCGCGCCGCCGGCACCTCGCGCACGTACGACATGCCATCGGCCTGGTTGGTCGAGAGCACCAGGAACAGCTCGCCACTGCGGCTGAGCTCGTCGCACCAGCGGTGCAGGCGCAGCGGCAGGCGGTTCTGGCGATGCTCCCAGAACTGCTCGAGGAATGCCTGCGCCCAGGGCACGCGCGAGCGCACGGCGAGCCCCTCGCCGACGACGAAATCGGTCGTCAGGCTGACGATGCGGAAGGCCAGCGGGTTGGCGCGCCAGGCTTCGAGGGCGTCGGTAAGGTCGCCCTGCACCTCATGCCAGGCGCGGTCCTGCGTGGTCGCAGCGCCGCCGAGCTGGGCCCACCAGCGATCGTCGACCACCTTGACCGCCTGCTCTACGTGAGAGCGGATCACATCGCCGAAAAAGCGCTCGGCGAGGCGCGTGCGTAGGCTCATCGGGACCTCCTCGTTGCGGGGCGTGATACGTGATGCGTGAGGCATGAGGCTCGCTCGTATTGCGTGTTGCGTTTTCCGTTGGCATCGACGCAGAGCAAACGCAACCCGCGAGCGCAGTTGCGCATTACGCATTACGCATCACGCTTCCTATCCGCAGGCCGGGCGGAGGTCGGAAAGCTATCTCCTCCGCCCGGCCCACCCGACCCGGCGCCTGTTTCGGGCAGCACGCCGGCGCGCCCATCGGGCCTCACGGCCCGCCGCGTCCACGCCGCCGGGCAGCGGCCCGAGCCCCTCTCCGCAGGGACCGCCGCCCGGCTCGGGCGTGCCAGCAGACCTGTGGACGACGCCCACAAGGGGCTAGGCTACGACTTGGGCACGCCCTCGGCCAACGAAAAAGGCCGGCGCCGGCTTTCCGCCGGTGCCGGCCACTTGGCCGCACCGCTCAGTGGGCAAGGCCACGCCTGCATGCGCGTGGCGGCCCACCGCTGAAGGCACCCGCCTGCAGCCCGAACTGCATGCGGGGCCCCCTTTTCAGTTGGAGGGGCGAGCGCGTGCCCGCCCCTGGCCCACCCCGCCGCGCCGGCCGCCCGCTGCGCCGCCGTACTGCCGGGCTATGCCCTGCGCGACCGCGGCTGAACGGGGGCCTCATCCTGGTCCGGCCGGAGTGGGTCATCTGCGTCCATAATAGCACAAAAGTTCTAGGCTGTCAAGAGGGTAATGCCGGATGAGCAAAGATTTAAGGATCGACGCTGCTGGCGCTCAACGGCTGCCGGTAAGGGTGTCGCATAGCCCGCACATTTGACCCAGTACACAATCCATGATACACTGCAGACACCTCACAGCGCGTTCACCAGGGAGGGTACGATGAGCCTCGCCAACATGGTGCCAGCCTCCGCCTGAGCAGAGGGCACTCCCAGCCTGTACGCAGCGCTTCTCGTCCGCACCACAGGCCGCGGCACCCTTTGCGCGCACCCATGGCCTGTGGCTCTCCCTGCACATCCCCACCTCGCTTTGTGGCGTGCCTCCGGCCGTGGGTACCAGCCGCCACGGCTCATTCCATGATAAGGAGACACGCGTGCACATCCCTCTCCGGGCCTACTGGGCCCTGCTATCTCGTTATCTCAGGCCGCAATGGTGCCTGGCGCTGCTGCTGACGCTGCTGGTGCCGGCGCAGATCGGCCTGCAACTCGCCAACCCCCAACTCATGCGCCGCTTCATCGACGGCGCCCAGGCGGGCGCGCCCAACGAAGCGCTGCTGCGGCTGGCCCTGTTCTTCCTGGCCGTGGCCCTGGCGCAGCAGGTCGTCTCGGTGGCCGCCACCTATGTGGGCGAGCGCCTCGGCTGGACGGCCACCAACGGCCTGCGCGCCGACCTCGCCGGGCACTGCCTGCGCCTCGATATGGGCTTTCACAGCGCCCACACGCCTGGCGAGATGATCGAGCGCATCGACGGCGACGTGACCGCCCTGGCGAGCTTTTTCTCGCAGCTCGTGATCCAGGTGGCCGGCAATGCCCTGCTGCTGGTGGGCGCGCTGGCCCTGCTGCTTCGCGAGGACTGGCGGCTTGGCCTCGGCTTTGGCGCCTTTGCCCTGGCCACGCTCGCCACGCTGCTGCGCTTGCGCAACATCGCCGTGGGCCATTGGGCCGCCGAGCGCCAGGCCAGCGCCGAGTTGTACGGCTACATGGAGGAGCGACTGACCGGCAGCGAAGACATCCGCGCCAACGGTGCCCGGGCCTACGTCATGCGCGGCTTTTACCGGCACATGCGGCGGCAGATGGCGAGCTCGCTGCGGGCCGGGTTGATGGCGAACGTAATGCTCACCAGTCACATCCTGCTCACCGCCCTGGGCATGGCGCTCTCCTTCGCCCTCGGCGCCCACCTCTTCGGCGCCGGCGCAGTGAGCATCGGCACCGTCTACCTCGCCTTTAGCTACACCATCATGCTGCAGCGGCCGCTGGAGCGCATCGCGCGCCAACTGCAAGAGCTGCAGCGCGCGGGCGCGGCGGTAGGGCGCATCCGCGCGCTGTTGGCCGTGCCGAACCGCATCGTAGACCCTGCGGTCGCCGGCGGCGCCCTGCCTGCCGGGCCGCTGGCCGTGGCCTTCCGCGATGTCTCCTTCGCCTACCACGATGGCAGGGCGGGCAGCGACACTGAAGAAGGCCAAGGCGAAGAGGCGGTACTGCAGGGCATCACCTTCGCGCTGCCGCCGGGCGCGGTGCTGGGGCTGCTGGGACGCACCGGCAGCGGCAAGACAACGCTCACCCGCCTGCTCTTCCGGCTCTACGACCCCGATGATGGTGCCGTGACCCTGGGCGGGGTTGACCTGCGCCGCCTGCCCGTAGCCAAGCTGCGACAGCGCATCGGCATGGTGACGCAGAGCATCCAGCTCTTCCACGGCACGGTGCGCGACAACCTGACCTTCTACAACGGCACCATCTCCGACGCGCGCATCCTGACCGCCCTGCGCGAGCTGGGGCTTGACCATTGGCTGAGCACTCTGCCCGCCGGACTCGACAGCGAGCTCGAAACGGGCGGCGGGGGTCTGTCGGCGGGCGAGGCCCAACTCTTGGCCTTTGCCCGCGTGTTCCTGCAGGACCCGGGGCTGGTGGTGCTCGACGAGGCCTCCTCGCGGCTGGACCCGGCGACAGAGCGCCTGGTGGACCGCGCCGTGGCTCACCTGCTGCGCGGGCGCACGGCCATCATCATCGCCCACCGGCTGAGCACTGTCAGCCGGGCCGGCGAGATCATGATCCTGGAGAACGGCCGTATCTGCGAGCACGGCGCCCGTGAGGCGCTGGCCGGCGACGCCGGCTCGCGTTTCGCGCGCTTGCTGCAGACCGGCTTGGAGGAGGTGTTGGCATGAACGATACCAAAACGGGGGCCGCAGTGCTGCCATCGTGGCGCTACATCTGGCGGCTGGCCTGCTACCGGCCGGGGCTGTACCTGCTGCTGGGCCTGCTGGAAATCCTCTTTTTTGGCGTGACGCCGCAGATCGTGGGGCTGCTCACACAGGCGTTCTTCGACACCCTGACCGGCGCGGCCCCGGCGGCCATCGGCGTGGCCGGCATCGTGGCCCTCTTTGTCGCCAACGCCCTCGCCCGCGTGGCCGTGACCTTTGGCGACGTCGCCTCGTGGTTCGCCTTGCACTACGCTGTAGCTGCCCTGCTGCGCCGCAACCTCTTTGCGCACATTCTCGCTTCGCCCGGGGCGCGCGCCGTGCCCAGCTCGTCGGGCGAGGCCATCAGCCGTCTGCGCGACGACGTGGATGAGGTGGCCCACTTTATGGCCGAGTCGCTGATCCTGCTCGGCTTTGGATCCTTTGCCTTGGTGGCCATTGTGGTCATGCTGCGCATCAGCGCCCGTATCTCGCTGGCGGTGTGCCTGCCGCTGGCGATCGTAGTCGTCGCCGCGAGCATCGCCCAGGCGCGCCTCTACCGCTATCGCGAGGCCAGCCGCAAGGCGGCGGGGCAGGTGAGCGATTGGATCGGCGAAGCCTTCGGGGCTGCCCAGGCCATCCAGGTGGCCACGGCCGAGGAGCGCATGGTGGCGCGCCTGCGCGAGCTCAACGAGGCCCGCGGCCGCGCCGCGCTCAAAGACAAGCTCTACAGCGGGCTGCTGCAGTCTGTGTTCGACAATGCGGCTCAACTGGGCTCGGGGCTGATCCTACTCCTGGCGGGGCAAGCGATGCGCGTGGGCTCGTTCACCGTGGGCGATTTCGCGCTCTTTGTCTTCTACCTCGGCTTTGTGAACGACTTTGTGGGGCTGCTGGGCACCAAGTGGGCCTGGTACCGGCAGGTGGGCGTCTCTTTCTCGCGGCTGGCAGCGCTGCTGCCGGGGGCGCCGCCACAGGCGCTGGTGGCCCACGCGCCGGTGTACCTAAAGGGGCCGCTGCCCGAGGTGCCCTACCTGGCCAAGACCCCCGAGCAGCGCATCGAGGAGGTCAGCGTCAGCGGCCTGACCTGCCTCTACCCCGAAACGGGCCGTGGCATCCGCGACGTGAGTCTGCTCCTGCGGCGCGGCTCCTTCACCGTTATCACCGGGCGCATCGGCTCGGGCAAGACGACCCTGTTGCGCGCGCTGCTGGGCCTCTTGCCCTGCGACGCGGGCGAGATCCGCTGCAACGGCGCCCTCGTAACCGACCCGGCCGGGTTCTTTGTGCCGCCGCGCAGCGCCTACACGCCGCAGGTGCCGCTGCTCTTCAGCGAGTCGCTGCGCGATAACATCCTGCTGGGCCTGCCTGAGGAGAAGGTGGGCCTGGCGGCGGCCGTGCACCAGGCGGTGCTGGAGGAGGATATGGTGGCGCTGCCGGCCGGCCTCGATACCCTGATCGGCGCCAAGGGGGTGCGCCTCTCGGGCGGCCAGCGGCAGCGCGCGGCGGCGGCGCGCATGTTCGTACGCGAGCCCGAGCTGCTCGTCTTCGACGACCTCTCGAGCGCGCTCGATGTAGAGACGGAGCGGCTGCTGTGGGAGCGCCTGTCGCCCTCTGGGCCGGATGCCCCTACCTGCCTCGTCGTCTCACACCGGCGGGCCGCACTGCGCCGCGCCGATCACATCATCGTGCTCAAAGAGGGCCGGGTGGAGGCAGAGGGCACGCTCGAGCATCTGCTCGCCGGCAGCGCCGAGATGCGGTATCTGTGGGAGGGGGAGGCGGGCGGCCCATGGCCGTTGCCTTCCTGACCTGAAAACGCGCGCCAACCCGTAGCCTAGCCCCTTGTGGGCGCTGTAGGCGGCTTCGTGGGCGTTTTCGTGCTACGTTGTGCCCAATCGGGCATGAGGGACTGATCCAGAAAATGGGGCCAATTAACCAGAGGACGCAGAGATCCTTGTCCTCTGCGTCCTCTGCGCCTCTGCGGTGAACCGGAGCCCCATTTTCTGATCAGGGGCTATGCCAGGCGGCGCCAGCTTGCGGCGAGCGCGGCGGCGGCGCGCTCCACATCCTCTTCAAGGGTGAACTTGCCCAGGCTCAGCCGCAGGGCGCCGAGGGCGCGCTCGCGGCCCAGGCCCATGGCGGTGAGCACCGCCGAGGGCTCGTTGCAGCCGCTGTGACAGGCAGAGCCGGTGGAGGCGGCGACGGCGGGCGTGGCCGCCAGCAGCGCCTCTCCGTCGACCCCCGGGAAGCTCACGTTGAGCGTGTTGGGCAGCCGCTCGACGGCGGGGCCATTCAGCGCCAGGCCGGGCACCGCCGCCTCGAGGCGCGCCTGCAGCCGGTCGCGCAGCTCTTGGAGGCGCGGGGCATAGACGGCCATCGTCTCTGCGGCCACGCGGCAGGCGGTGCCCAGGGCCACGATGTAGGGCACATTCTCGGTGCCGGCGCGGCGGCCGCCCTCCTGGCCGGCGCCGTGCACCAGCGGCTCCAGCGCCACGCCCTGGCGCACGTAGAGGGCGCCGACGCCCTTGGGCGCGTAGAGCTTGTGGCCGGCCACGGTCAACAGGTCAACGCCGAGGGCCGTCACCTGCGTATCCACCTTGCCTACCGACTGCGCCGTGTCGCTGTGCATCAGCGCGCCGCGGCGGTGCGCCAGGGCGGCGATCTCGGCGATGGGCTGCAGGGCGCCGGTCTCGTTGTTGGCATGCATGATCGAGACGAGGGCCGTCTCGTCGCATAAGGCGCGCTCGACCGCGGCCGGGTCAACGCGGCCGTCGCCGCCGACCGGCAGGTAGGTCACGCGCCAGCCGCGGCGCTCGAGGGAGCGGCAGGTGTTGAGCACCGCCGGGTGCTCCACGACGCTGGTGATAATGTGCCCGACGGCGTGGGTTGCGGCCACCCCTTTGATGGCCAGGTTGTCGGCCTCCGAGCCGCTGGCGGTAAAGACGACCTCCGGCGGCGCGCAGCCCAAGAGTTGTGCCACCTGACTGCGCGCCTCGGCCAGCGCCTCGTGGGCAGCGTGGCCGCGCTCGTGGGCGCTCGAGGGGTTGCCGAAGCGGCCGGCGAGGCCGGGCGCCAGGTAGGGCCGCAGCGCCTCTGACACGGCCGGGTCGAGCGGGGTCGTGGCGTTATAGTCCAGGTAGATGGCGTCCATGACGCGAGTATAACACAGATGACGCGTGCTGTCCATGCCGCCCTTGCTTGAAGGGCGCCTTAGGCTCTGGCCGGGCTGACCGCTCCGCCGACCCCGGCTCTATCCTAAGAGGGAAATGGTGGTCTGGGTTGCGCCGCAGGCCGCCCGCGGGCGGCCTGCGGCGCAACCCAGACCACCATTTCCCTCTTAGGTTCCTTACCGGGCCGGCGCGAAGCATGGGAGCCGGTCGGCTACAATCGGGCGATGCTTCAACCTCAGGGAGGCTGTAGGCTTGACACCCACGCACCCCTGGGGTAGCCTGACGGCAGGTTCCCTTGCCAAAGCGGACCGATGGGAGAGAGTGACAGATGCTGGAGATCCAGATCCTCGGTGAAGGCTGCCCGCGCTGCCCGCAACTGGAGGCGAACGTGCGCGAGGCGCTCTGCGAGCTGAACGTCGAGGCCAAGGTCGAGCGGGTCAGCTCCTGGTGGGCGACCTTCTCGTACGGCGTGCTGGCCGTGCCTGGCCTGGCCATCAACAAGCACGTCAGGGCGCAGGGCTGTGTCCCGTCGAAAGACGCCATCATGGCCTGGATCGACGCCGCCCTGCGTGGCGAGCCGGAGGCTGAAGTCGTGTGTGAGACGTGCTCGATACGGAGGTGAGGATATGGCCTCCTTCGCCGGCCGCATCCAAGGCGAACTGGCGCTCGGCACGCCGGCGCAGGCCGAGCGGGCCATGCAGGGCGTCTTTGCCGTGCTCAAGGAGGCGGTCAGCCCCGGCCAACTGCAGGATGTGGCGCGCGAGCTCAGGCCCGACCTGCGCGAGGCAGCATGCTCTTCGAGCGCATAGAGTCGCCCAACCTGGCCCACTACTCCTACCTGGTCGGCGACGGTCACGAGGCCGCCGTCATCGATCCGCGCCGCGATGGCCAGGTCTACCTGGAGCGGACGGCGGCGCCCCTACTCCTCGGCGTTCTTCAGCAATTCTGCCCAGTTGCTCGGCAGGCGGATGGCCTTGCTGACCGGCTTGGTGTTGTTGAACCAATTCGGCATCAACATGTTCTTCTCGCCTGGGCCGCCCGATACGAGGACCAACAGCTTGTCCTTGAAGGCAGGGTCGCCCACACGCTCGGCAACCGCCCCCTTGATAATGTCTTTGGTGTAGCCGGCCTTGGCCATCTCGATTGCCACGTCCGGTGGGATGATCAGCAACTGCAGGTTCTTGAATCTCTTGTCGCCTGCGGTGATCAGATCGGCCACCTTCTGCAGGAACTCATCATTGGTCATACCGATGGAGATGATGTTCTGCATCCCCGTCACGCCCAGCACCGTGACGACGCTGGCATCTTTGGGGTGGCCGAGGTCCATATGCAGGGGCGTCCACGGGCTCCGCTCGCCGTTCTCCGCCAGGCACATGGCAAAGTCGCCCGGATGGCCCAGGGCCGTCATGTCGCTGACCCCCGGCCAGGCGCCGCCGACGTTGTTGATCAGCATGTGGAACGCCCGGCCAATCGGCGCATTCACGCGCGACCCTCTGCCCAGGGCGCTGGTGCCTGCATTGAGGCCCACCTGCTCGACGATGGGCCCGCTGACGATCAGCATGTGGGTATCGGGATTCGTCGTTGTCGCTATCCCAAGTTGGTCAAAGCCCGCATCCTGGATCGCCTCGACGGCCGCGATCAGGATCGGCATATGCTCAGGGCGGCACCCGGCCATCACCGCGTTGACGGCGATCTTGGCCACCGTCGCCTGCCCGCCCATCGGCTGCAGCTCACCCACCACCCAGTCGGGCGCCAGGTCGGTCCCGGCCAGCATTGCCATGACCCGTTCCTCGGTGGGCGGCACGATCGGCAGGCCGTCGCCCCAGCCCCGCTTGAAGAACAGATCGTTGATCTCGGCAGAGGCGTCGGCCTTGATCGTGATGCGCTCGGTCGCCGACCTGGGAAACTCGGCGGCCAGGGCCGGCCCCGTCACCTTTTGCTCGACCATCGACTTTTTCAGCAGCTCATCGACATAGACCCCATCGGCCCTCATGCCGGCCGGGTTGTGTATGGTGAGGACCTGGGGCTCGGGCGTCGCCGAGGGCACGGGCGAAGCGGCAGCCACGCCCGCGCTGGTTGCCGTGGCAGCCGCGGGCGCTGGGGCCGCTACCGGGCTGCATGACGCCACCATGAGCGCGAACACCATCAACACGGCGAAACGTGCGTCCATTGTCTTCCGCATACAGCAGGCTCCACCTCTTGTCCTTCCATCCAGCTCCGCCCCAAAAGGGGCGCCTTTTCGGCGGGTTGGCTGCCCCGTGGCCGTCGCGGGCGCACAGACGGCTGCGCTTGTGGAGGCTGCGCTGCGCCCATGGGGCGCCAGGGTCAGCCGACCCGCCGAAAAGGCCCCTATCTACGCCTCTACTTGGTCACGAGCTTGCTGACGATCGAATCGGCCTGGAACCCGGTAAAGATGTGCGAGTGCTTGCCGGCTCCGCCGCCCACGAAAAAGTGGAGCGTCTCCGGTTTGTCGGTGATGGGGATCAGCGTGTCGGGGCCGACCGCCCCAAAGAGCGGCTCGACCTGCGACTTGGGCACACAGGCGTCGATCTCCGAGTACGGTATCTTGGACGCTTCCCAGAAGGCCTGGCGGAAGCCGTCACGGTCCAGCCCCTTCTCTACGGCGAACTTGGCGAGCTCGGGCCCAAAGACGATGGCCTGCGTGATCGTGGCTCCGTTCGAGCGGAAGCAGCCGCCGCCGCCGCGCACGGTCTTCCAGCCGGCCAGGTAGCCATCCATCGTCGTCGCACCATGGTCGACGTGATCGACGCCAGGGTACACGCCCATCACGGTGACGACGCTGTCGGTCGCCTTGAAGCCCTTGCCCACGTGGTACGGGGTCCAGCCCTTGGGCAGTTGGTCCTCATTCTCGGCAAACACCCAGGCCACAAACTCGTGCGGGGCGCCGAAGGTCGTCATGTCGCCCGTGCCGGGCCGCGAGCCGCCGACAACATCCGAGATCAGGTTGATGGCATAGCCGATGGTCGCGTTGGCATACTGCTCGGCGCCCACGGCGCCCTGGCCGGCGGTGATGCCGACCTCCTTGGCGATCGGCCCATTGACGATCACGAGAAAGCCCAGCGAGCCGGTCGATGTGTTGAGCCCGTTCCAGTTGGCCTTGGGTTCCAGCAGGCCCTCGATGGCCGCGATCAGCACCGGCATGTACTCGGGCTTGCAGCCGGCCATCACCGCGTTCACGGCCACCAGTTCCACCGTCAGATTGCTATCGCGCGGCCCCACCTTGCCCAGGATCTCGTCGGGCTTGCGGCTCGTCCCCTTGAGCATCGCTTCGACGGCCTCGGGTGTGGGCGGGTTGATCGGCAGGCCCAGCGACCAGCCCTTCTCAAAGTAGAGCTGGCTGACAGATTCGGCCGTGCCCTTGAACTTGAAGGTCTCGGCAGGATAGGGCGGCTTCTGAGGGGGCAGCTCGGTCTTGGCGGGCTTCCAGTTCGTCGCCTTTTCTAGTATCTCGGGCCAGGCGGCGTCGGCCTTGGCCTTGACTTCGGCTTCGCTGATACCGCCGATGGGGTGGGGCACCGAGACGGTGCACCAATCGGTGGCGCCCTCGCCCGCTGCCGTGTTATTGGCGAGGCCAATGAAATCGCTGGTGTAGACGGTAATCGTGGGGATACCCTGTCGCTCGATGTGGAGCTGGTCAACGGCCAGCCATGAAGTGCAGGACCCTCAATCACCCTGGGCGCCGATCACGAGGTCGGGCTCGAGCTCGGCGATAGCCTTGGCCAGGGTCACGCTCTTGCCTTTGGCCGCACTCCAGCCCTTTAGCGCGGGGTTGACTTCCCACGACTTGATGACCTTGACGTCCTTCACGTCCTTGACCAACAGCTCGGCGATCCGGTCGAGAAAAATGTCGCCGTTGGGCTTGCCCGACCACTTGAGCACGACGGTCTTGCCCTCGAGGGTCTCGGGGTGGGCATTGGTCACCAGGGGCTCGACGATGACCACTCCCTCGGGGTTCAGCAGGGTCCATTCCTGCTGCGTCGCCGCGGCGGGTGCCTCGGCCGCCTTCTCGACAGCAGGGGTCACCTGGACCTCGACCGTCTCTTTGACAATGACCTTCTCGGGCGTTGGCGCCGGACCGCACCCGGCCGCGATGCCGGCCAGGAGCAGCCCCACGAACAGCACGTTCAGAAGCTTGCTCACAGTCTCCTCCTCCTCTGAGTATTGATAATCCCCCTCGATGCTCGGGCAACGATTGCCTTCCGTTCCCCTCCTCCCTTCGCACACGAGGCCTGTCCTACGCTCTATTGTACCGGCAGTGTCAGCAACTGGATAGCTCTCACTGGGCCGTCTCTCAGGGGCGAAAAAGAGCCACCCCCTGGTGGCTCCAGGGGGTGGCATCTGTCTGGCCCCAAAGAACTAGGTCGGGATCTGCTTTGCGGCGGCGCGCCTATACGCTGGGTGGCAACGTGCGTATCAGGCCCTCACGGTGGGCATAGGCCACAACCTGGGCGCGATTCTCCAGGTGCAGCTTGGCCAGAATGTTGCGCAGGTGGTTCTTGACCGTGTTCTGGCTGATCACCAGTTGGCAGGCGATCTGCTTGTTGCTCGCGCCCTGGCCCACCAACTGCAGGACCTCAGTCTCCCGCGGGGTGAGCCTCTCGCTGGGGCCGCGGGCGCCGCGCTGGGCCAGGCTCGCGAACTCGGCCAGGATCTTGCCGGCGATCGGCCGCGAGATAGGAGCCTCGCCCCGCGAGATGCCTTTGAGCATCTCGATCAGTTCGTCGGGGTCGATATTCTTCAACAGATAGCCCTGGGCGCCGCTCTTGATGGCCTCAAAGAGGTCGGCCTCGGCCTCTGAGATGGTGAGCATGATGATCTTGATCTCGGGCATCTCGGCGGCGATCAGCCGGGTCGCCCGCAGGCCGTCGCAGCGGGGCATGTGGATATCCATGAGGATCAGATCGGGCGCCAGCTCCCTGGCCTTCTGCAGCCCCTCCAGCCCATCGGCGGCCTCGCCCACGACAGTGATGAGGCCCGAGGGTTGGATCACTTTGGCCAGCCCCTTGCGGAATATGGCATGGTCATCGACCACGAGCAGGCGAATGCGTTTGCTCAACTCGACCTCCCACAGCGACGGGCAAAGGGCAGCCGGATGAGCACGCGCGTTCCCTCGCCCGGCCGGCTGGAGAGCTGCAGTGTGCCCGCGGCGCTCTCTGCTCGCTCTCGCATCGTCTCCAACCCAAAGTGCTGGGCGCCGTTCCGGCGAACCTGCGCCGGGTCGAACCCCCGCCCATCGTCTTCGACCACCACCACGGCCTGCTCGTCTTCGGCCCCGACACGCACCCAGGCCCGGCTGGCCCCCGAGTGCTTTCTCACGTTGGTCAGCGCCTCTTGGATGATGCGCAAGAGCTGGATCTCGGCCGAGGGCGCCAGCTCGAGCCGGGTGCCGTCGGCCATCACCAGCCTGGCATTGATGCCGCTTTGCTGGCCAAAGGTGTGGATATATTCCAGCAGGGTTGGCACGAGGCCTGTGGCGGGGGAGAGCGTGGTGCGCAGACCGAGGATAGACTCGCGTATCCCCGTATAGGCCTCCTGAGCGACCTCCTGCATCTCACGCACTTCGGCGATCGCCTGCGACACCTTACCTTCGGAGAGCAGCTTCTCCAGAGTCTTGTTCTGCAACTGCCAGTAGCCGATGACCTGCGCCAGCCCGTCATGCAGCTCCCGGCCCAGCCGGTCCCGCTCCTCCAGGGCCGCGATGCTCTGCACCTGCTCGTAGAGCCGGGCGTTCTCTATCGCCACGCCGATCTGCTGGCCGACGGCGGCGAGCAGGCTACCCTCATGCAGTGTCAGCCGGCGGGGTTGCATCGCCGCCAGGCTCATGGTGCCCAGCACTGTCTCCCGAGACTTGACCGGAACGACGGCGAGCGCGCGGATCCCGTGCTCCCGAGTCGGGGTACCCGTTGCCTGGGCATCGCTGCCCACATCCTCGAGAATCACCGGCTCGCCCGACGCCACGACCCGCAGCCCGATCTCCTCCATGCCAGGGAATCTGCGCATGCCCTCGGCCAACTCGTCCGTCAGCCCTACGTAGGCCACCAGCGCCAACTCCCGCTGTCGCTTGTCGGCCAGTTGGATCCAGCCCACATCCAACCCGGTGAGTTTCAGCACTTTGCGCAGCGCCGCCTGCGCGATGCTGGCCCCGTCGGAGGGCTGGCCCAGCGTGCCCGCCATGGTATTGACGACATCCTCCAACTGCGCGCTCCACTGCTGGAGCTCCTCGCAGGCCCGGTTCTGGGCTTCGAAAGCCTCTCGTTGGGCCTGGATGTGTTGCTGGGTCACCAGGTCGAGCTGCTTGGTCTGCTCAACCGCCAGGGCGTCCATAATCCGCAGCACAAAGAAGGCAATGCCCAGGGCCGTCGCCACCCGCAGCAGCTCGACGGAGGGATTGAGCACGGCAACGGCAAAGCTGTTGTGCAGGATCGGTCCCATGAAGGCAGGACCTGGCTCCAGCAGCAGGCCGTTGATCAGGATCCTGACCCCGAAAGGGACCGCCGCCGCAACGCAATCTCGGGCGATATGGGGCAGCTTCGCCTCGCGGAACACGCGGGAGTGGAGCAGGAAACCGAGGGTAGAGAGCGCCAGTCCGGGCAAGTACAACAGGTAACGCGTCCAGAGATCGACGGCCGACAGCCAGGCCAGGTGATCGCCCGCAAGGGCATACGCCTCTGCAACCAGCACGGCCACCAGTGCGCAGATCTGCGCCGGCGCCACCCAGCGCAGCCACCGATGCCGACGGGTGGCGGCGATGATCGATGTCACGCCAAACAGGAGCAGGCAGAGGCCTGAAAGCGGGAGGCAGACCGCCTTTACCACTGCGATGGCCACCGGATCACCCGGCGGCACCACTTGCGTCTGGTAGCGCAGGAGCATGACCACCCACCAGGCCACACTGCGCAGCAGCGCAAAGCCCGTGAGGAACCAGAGGCCGCCGGCCAGGCTGAGCTTGCTTCGGCCCCGCGCCGCCAATGCTGTCACCAGCGCCACGACAAAGTTTGCCAGGGCATGGATGAAGAGCATCAGGTTCGTGTTGGCAGCCACCCATTCTGCGACCGGACCCACGAGTATACCTCCTACCAGGCTGCGGTTACAGCGCCGATCCGCAGGGTCAAGGCGCTCAAGCGCCCACTACGAACCGGGCTGCCAGCGCCATGAGTCGCAGCAGCAACGAGATGCTGGCCAGGCTGGTCTTGCCGGCCAGCAGGTCAGGCGAGATGCCCAACTCGCCGATGCTCGCAGGCACGATTATACGATGCTATGGTGGAAAGGCAAGAACTCGTTCTCTGTGGGTTGTAGGTCAATTGGGGGCAAAGCAGTGGCGCGGTGAAGGCGAGGGGAGGGTTGGCCCATGTGTGCTGGGCAGGGCCGTTTCAAAGTCGGGGGGAGGGGGGCCGGATTCCGAGCAAGAAGTGGCATGCGACGGGTTGCGAGTCTTAGAGGA
>ERZ795049.2074-NODE-2074-length-24256-cov-7.571712_pt1 | contig 24256 bp, 19 predicted proteins | sample MGYA00375133_ERZ795049 | MGnify/ENA primary metagenome ERZ795049 (study PRJEB30178, sample SAMN05720147) | activated sludge metagenome | isolation source: anaerobic digester from wastewater treatment plant | place: Japan | collected 2015-04-20 ... | reverse complement strand
TCGACGGTGTCTGGGAGACTGTCTACAACTTGCCCCAAAACTGAACTACACCCGGCCACCAGGGCAACGTTGACGGCCTCCCATCGCCATGGTAAAATGTGCGCAGAGTGTGGCAAGTGCCCAGCGTGGCGCGCCCGTCACCTCGACCAACGTCGCATCTCGCACCGCCCCGGAGGAAGCATCCATGCCTCAGAAGACTCTCGGCTACGTGCAGCTCGAATGGACCTGCCCCAGTTGCGGCTCGCGCAACCCCGGCCCGCAAAAAGCGTGCACCAACTGCGGCGCGCCGCAACCTCAGGACGTCGAGTTCGAGCAGGCGGCCGAGGAAACGCTGATCGCCGACCAGGCTCAAGCTGCACGCGCCGCGGCTGGTCCCGACATCCACTGCCCCTACTGCGGCACGCGCAACCCTGCCGGCGCCCAGCGCTGCAAGCAGTGCGGCGGCGACCTCGTCGGGGGCCAGGCCCGCGCCAGCGGCCAGGTGCTGGGAGCCCATCGCTCGGGGCCCGCGCAGCCGGTGGCCTGCCCTGCCTGCGGCGCCAGTAACCCCGCGACCGTGTTCAACTGCGGCCAGTGCGGCGCCTCGCTGGCAGAGACGCGGCCCTCGCAGCCGGCGCCCCAGCCCAGCGCAGCGGCGCCCCAGGGCAAGAAGCCGCTGCTTATCGGCTGCGGCATCGTCCTCGTCCTGGCCATCTGCGCCTTCCTGGGCCTGGCGGCGCTGGGCGCGTTCACCCCGGCCAAGGACGTCGCCGGCCGGGTGCGCTCCGTCGCCTGGACGCGCACCATCGCCATCGAGCAACTCGCCGACGCGCGCTATGATGGCTGGCGCGACGAAGTGCCCTCCGGCGCCAGGCTGGGCAGTTGCAGCAAAAAGCTCCACCACACGCAGGATAGCCCCGCACCAGGCGCCGAGGAGGTCTGCGGCACGCCCTACACCGTCGATCAGGGCAGCGGCTACGGCAAGGTCGTGCAGGATTGCGAGTACCGCGTCTATGAGGATTGGTGCAACTACACCGTGCGGGAGTGGCGCGCCTTCGACGAGGTCAAGGCCACGGGCGCCAACCTCAACCCCGAGTGGCCCAGCGTGCGCCTGAGCACGGGGCAGCGCGAGGGTGAGCGCGAGGAGGATTACCAGGTCGTCTTCCTGGGCAACGACGACAAGCAGTACACCTACCAGACCAACAACGCCGCCGATTTCGCCCGCTTTGTTGTCGGCAGCAACTGGGAACTCAAGGTCAAAGGCTCATCGGTGGTGTCGGCGCAGAAGCAGTAGGAAACCGGGAAACCTGACAGGTCTTCGGAGACCTGTCAGGTTTCCCGACTCGCGAACCCTAACGATACCTCTGGTCGTAGAGGTCCTTGTCATACGGCGCGCGGCGGCCCGGGCACTGCGGCCGCGGGCAGAGCTGGCAGTTCTCAAAGCTCGTCTCCGCCGGGAAGCGCAGCCCCGAGACCGACTTGACCGGGACCATCAGGTAGCTCTCGGTCAGCTCCACGCCGATGGCTTCGCAGGGGTTGCCGAGCAGCGCAAAGAGCTGCCCCTGCTGCGGCAGTGGCCAATCCTCGAGCGAGCCGGGGTTCATCGTCGCCGTGCGGCCCAGAACGAAATGCGCTTCGAGATGCGCATCGAGGGCATGCGTGGCCGTGCGCATCGCCTGCTCCATGATCGCCGCCGCCCAGTAGCTCTCCAGGATGTCGTCGATCGGCTCGGCCCAGGCCGCCAGCTCGCGCCCGCAGGTCGCCACAAAGGGGAACGTGCGGTAGGCGCCCTCCAGGTTCACGCGCAGGATGTGGCTCGTCAGGCGGATGCCGGCGATGACCACATGGTCCTCGCCGCGCGCTTCGACATAGGCCTCGCGGCAGAGGGCCTTGGGCCGGGCCAGCGCCTGGGCCTCGGCCGCCAGCTCGCGCAGCCGCGCGGCATGCCTGCTCTCCGGCGGCAGGCGCAGCACCTTCAGCAGGCGCTCGATATCCGGCTCGTACGGTATCTGGTCCAATACGAAAGCGTCCACGCCCTCGCTCCTCAGCTCGCAAATGCCGATGCCGGCGATTGTACTGCCAAGGCGGAGGACGGGCAAATACGCGGGGGGCGACACCTGACAGGTCTCCGGAGACCTGTCAGGTGTCGCCCCCAACGAACGACGGCGCGTCAGCGCTGGGGTGTCGCCTGCTCCTCGGGTGTCGCCTGCGCTTGCGCCTCCACAGCCATGAGCTCCATCTGTCGCCTGACGGCCTGGCGCCAGATGCGCCATAGGATGTACAGGCCGGCGCCACCCACCAGGAGTTGGCCTACGGCGGCGGAGATGCCGGGGCCAAGGAAGCCGAGCGCCGAAGGCACGCCATCCCACAGGCCATGCAGGCTCGCCACGAGCAGGTAGGCCCCGGCCACTTTCGGGGTGACGTGGAAGCGGTGCACGCTGCCCTCGCGAAAGAGCACCGCGGCCAGGATGGCCGTCCACGTGCCGTGCCCCAAGGGAGCGAGGATGCCACGGATCAGCACCGTGGCCACAGTGACCGAGAGGCTGCCCTGGGTGTTCAGAAAGGCCGTAAAGGCGTAGCCCGTGCTCTCGAGGGCTGCAAAGCCCATGCCCGCCGCCGCGCCCAGGATCAGGCCGTCGAGCTCCGAATCGTGGCGCCGGTGCCTGGCGATGACCAACACCCCCAGCATCTTGGCCGCCTCCTCGATCAGCCCCACCAGGAAGGCGGTAAAGAAATCGAGGCTGCTGATGAAGAGCGGCTCGAGCACGCCGGCGGCAAACACCCCCAACACGCCGCCCCAGAAGAACGCCATCGCCGTGGTGGTCATGGTCAACCGGCTGAGGCGCCGCCGCTGGTAGAAGAAGGCCACATAGGCCGCCGGCACCAGAGAGCTGCCCAGCATGATCACCGTGGGAAAGAGGTTGCTGTTGCCCGTCCAGGCCAGAATGCCGACGCCAAGGAAGTAGAGCACGGCCCCAATCGCCAGAACACGCCACCACATGTCGGTCCGCTCGCTGTGGTCAGGCGGTGGGCAGGTGGGCTCTTCAGACATACCGTGGTCTCCCCCAGACAAGAACCGGCTGGGCGTGGCAGCAGGTCTGTCCACATGCTTAGGGTAGTGGTTTGGCGGGCAGGCCGGCGTTGCTGGCTGCCCCGCGGGGCAGCCAGCAACGCCGGCCTGCCCGCCAAACCACTACCCTAAAGGCCAGCACCGGGTTCGTGCGAAGCCCAAGAGCCGGTCGCCAACGATGATGGGACATACCCAGCAGCATCTGTGCCATTGACTCGGCGGCCATCCTCAGTATAATATCACTATGGCTGGCCGGGTCTCGGCCGGCCTACAATTTTGCTTTCGAGCCAGCGAGGATAGTGCTGTGTCCGATACGAGCTATGATGTCATTATCGTGGGTGCCGGGCCTGCCGGCATCTTTGCCGCCCTGGAACTCAGTCAGGAGCCCGGGCTGCGCATCGCCATTCTCGACAAGGGGCCCGATATTGACCGTCGCGTCTGCCTGGCCAGGGAGCCGCAGGGCAAGTGCCACAACTGCCAACCCTGCGCCATCATGACGGGCTGGGGCGGCGCCGGCGCCTTCTCCGACGGCAAGCTGACGCTCTCGCCGGCGGTGGGCGGCCATCTGGCCGAAATCTTGGGCGAGGAGCAGGCCGCGGACCTCTGCGCGCAGGTCGATGGGACCTACCTGCGCTTTGGCGCGCCGGAGCCGGTGTACGGCACGCGCAGCGACGAGATCGAGGCCCTGGAAAAGCGCTCGGCCCTGGCGGGGCTGCGCTTTGTCTCGGTGCCCATCCGCCATATGGGCACCGAGCATTGTGTGGATATCATGCGCGGCATGCGCGACGAGCTGCTGGCGCGCGGCGTCACCATCCGCACGCGCACGCCGGTGGCGCGCATCGTGGCCGAGAATGGCCGCGTCGTGGGGGTCGAGCTGAAGAGCGGCGAGCGCCTCAATAGCGGGGCCGTGATCGTGGCGCCGGGGCGCGAGGGCGCATCATGGCTGAAGGGCATGGCCCGCGAGCTGGGCCTGACCGTGGCCCGCAACCCGGTGGACCTGGGCGTGCGCGTCGAGCTGCCGGCGACGGTGCTCGAGCCGATCACGCGCATGGTCTACGAGTCCAAGTTCATCTACTACTCGCGGGCCTTTGACGACCAGGTGCGCACGTTCTGCATGTGCCCCTATGGCGAGGTGTCGATCGAGTACGCGGGCAACGTCATGACCGTCAACGGCCACTCGTTCCACGACCGGCGCACGGCCAATACCAACTTTGCCATCCTGGTCAGCAAGAGCTTTACCGAGCCGTTCGACGACCCGATCGCCTACGGCACCAGCATCGCACAACTGGCCAACCTGCTCAGTGGCGGCATCATGGTGCAGCGCCTGGGCGACCTGGAGGCCGGCCGGCGCACCAACGCCGAGCGCCTGGCGCGCTCCATCGTCTCGGCCACGCTCAAGAGCGCCACGCCGGGCGACCTGAACCTGGTGCTGCCCTACCGCTACGTGGTCAACATCCTCGAGTTCATCCACGCCCTCGACGAGGTGGCGCCGGGGGTGGCCTCGCGGCATACCCTGCTCTACGGCGTCGAGGCCAAGTTCTACTCCAGCCGGCCCCACCTGACGCCGCAGATGGAGACCGAGGTCGAGAACCTCTTCGCCTGCGGTGACGGCGCCGGCGTGACCCGCGGCCTGGTGCAGGCCTCGGCGTCGGGTATGGTCGCCGCGCAGGCCGTGCGCCAGCGGCTGACCGCGCCTCAGAGCGCGGCCAAGAGCGAGTAAGGCCAAGATTGGTTCATGAGCGATAGAAAAGGGGCCGCCCTTAGGGGCGGCCCCTTTTCTATCGCTCATGAACCAATCTCTATGTCACCGTCTCCGGCGGCAGATGGTCGGTCCGGTTCAGGAAGCCAACTTCGACGTGTCCATCTCCCCTCAGCTCGGCGCGGGTAACGGCCGTATTCAGGTGCAGAAAGTAGCAGCCGTGCCCGGCCAACGGCCGCAGCAGCGCCTTGAGCAGCGCATCGAGGAAATCGCCATGCGAGATGAGCGCGATGCGCTCGTCGCGCGTTGCCCAACTGCGCAGCGTCGCCGCCACCCTGGCGGCGCGAGCGTCGCAGCCGGTCCGGTCCTCACGGCCCCCCGCCCACCAGCCACGCAGGCCAACCTCCTGAGGCAACACATAGCCGGGGAACTGGGCCTCCATCTCGGCGCGCGTCAGGCCGGGGTAGCCTACAACACCGATCTCGGGCCCATGGTCCAGGAACACGCCGCCGTGCTCGTGCAGCTCCACCCACACCTCGGGCTGCAGGCCCAACGCCTGCGCCACCGGCTGCGCCGTCTGCAGCGCGCGGCGCATGGGGCTGACGAACAGGCGCGTGATGCCACAGCCCGCCTCGCGGCAGGTCGCGGCCATGCCATACTCGAACTCGGGCAGCGCGCCGTGTGCCAGGTAGGCCGCCAGCAGCGCCGCCTGCCGCCCGCCTGTCTCCGTCAGCTCGGGGTCACAGGTGCGGTTCGTCTCGCCGGCCAGCGCATTGTTGGTCGATTGTCCGTGTCGGATGATGTAGAGAATCATTGCGCTCCATCCAGGATACTCAGGCTGTCATTGCTCAGCCTACCGAGCCGGCCCGGTCGCGTTGTCATTACGAGCCGCAGCGAAGCGATCTCCAGCGCACGAAGTGGAGATTGCTTCGCTGCCGCTGATTTGAAAACAGGGCTCCGATTCACCGCAGAGAGCGCCTCGTGCAAGCACGGGGGACGCAGAGGAATGAGTTATCTCTGCGTCCTCTGCGGTGCAAGGCCCCGTTTTCATCGCTTGTGGTGCCCCTGGGGGCATGTCGTCTGCTCAGGGACTTGGGCCTGTCATTGCGAGCGGAGCGAAGCGATCTCCATGTCCGACGTGGAGATTGCTTCGTCGGCTGCGGCCTCCTCGCAATGACAGGCGCGGTTTCTTGTGCTTGCACAGGCTGCGCCGCGGCCTGGGGTACTCGCAATGACAGTCGCAGTTTCTGTGCTTGCACAGGCTGCACCGCGGCCTGGGATACTCGCAATGACAGGTTGAGTTGCCTCAGGCGCCCAGCGTCGCCGCGATCTTGCGATAGCTCTGGTAGCGCACCGCGGCGACGCGCCCGGAACGCACCGCATCCGGCACGGCGCAGCCCGGCTGCCGGCCCTCATGCAGGCAGCCGGCAAAGCGACACTGGTGCGCCACCGCGGCGATCTCGGGATAGTAGCGCGCCAGCTCGCCGCGCCGCAAGCCCGCCAGGCCGAACTCGCGGATGCCCGGAGTGTCGGCCACGTAGCCGCCGCCCTCGAGCGCGTGCAGCGTGACCTGGGTGGTGGTGTGACGGCCTTCGTGGCGGCGCCCGCTGACGACGCCGGTACGCAGGGTGAGCCCCGGCTGCACGGCGGCCAGGAGCGACGACTTGCCCACGCCCGACAGCCCCGCCAGCGCCGTCATCCGCCCCCGCAGCAGGTCGCGCAGTTCCTCGATGCCCTCGCCACTGAGCGCGCTCGCCAGCACGATGCGGTAGCCGAGCACGGCGTAGGGCGCCAACGCCGCATGGCACTCGGCCGCAGCGCCGGCCAGGTCGACCTTGTTCAGGCAGATGACCGGCGCCAGGCTGCTGCGCGCCGCGGCGATGAGGTAGCGATCGAGCAGCTCGTACCACAGCGCCGGCTCGCGCCACGAGGCGACGATGAGCAACTGGTCGACGTTGGCTACGACGACCTGCTGCCGGTGGGCGCGGCCGACGTCGGGCCGGGCCAGGGCGCTGCGCCGCGGCAGGACGGCCTCGACCACCCCGCGACCCGCACCATCCTCGCCGACGAGCACATCGTCGCCCACGGCCACGATGTTGGTCGCGCCCGTGTCTTCGGCGCTGAGGCCGCCCCGCAGGCTGCAGAGCAGCGAGCGCCCGTCAAGGCGCACACGGCAGAGGCCGGTGGCCACCTCGACCACCACGCCGCGCGCCATCGCCTCCTGGGCAGGCGCGGCCGGAGCTGCGGCCATGCCCTCCCCTGTTTGCGCCAGGGTGGAGCGCAGCGCCTGGCGCCATTCGCGCTCGCCACGCGGCATCACGCGTTCTGTCAATTCGATGTCGTCGAGCGCTTCGAAGCTTGAACGATCCGTCCGCAGCCAGTCCTTGCGGCGCACGCGGTCGGGGTTGCGGTTGGCCTTGATCGGCTTCGGCGCGGCCCACTCGTGGCGCGCCGCCTCCTGGTGACGTTGAGCTCGTGTCCAACGGCTGGGCACAGGATCTCTCCTCCATAGTGGGTGCCTTGCCAAGGGGTGATGGTTCAGGCCCCCCCGCTGCAGACATACCACGGGCAGCAAAAAGGGCCATGAGCAGGCGCGAACATCTCGCCGGCTCGTGGCCCAAGGCACCCTGGAGGAGGTCAGAGCATTGCCCAGCCTGTCAGGCAGGCAGGGCACGGCGAGCGATATCGCGGACTCGAGGCGCAGGAACGCTTTGTGTATGGGCCATATCGCTCACCTCACTCTCTTGAAGATGCAGACTGGTGTCTGTACTATACTCAGATGGCGCACCGTGTCAAGCGGGCCATGCCGACAAGGCCCCTGGGACATGGCCGGGCATCCCGCTGCGCCCCCGCCCGGCGCCGATCCAGGAGGGGGTTTTGGGGGTTGCCTGGCCTCGCCGGCTGCCCCTGGCACGCCAGGGGCAGCCGGCGAGGCCAGGCAACCCCCAAAACCCCAGCAAAAGGGGCGCGTTCCGGGCCGGCGCGGAGCGCACGAGCCGGTGGCGACCCCTTGGCCCTATCAGCTCAGGCCGCCGTCTGGCGCTGCGTTCGACCCTTGAAGATCATGAACACCAGCGGCAAGCAGGCCAGGTTGACCACGGCGAAGGCGATGAACATGCCGCCAAAGCCGGCGCCGTCGACCAGCAGGCCCGCCAGCGGCGAGCCCAGGCCGATGCCGATGTTGCCCGCGGCCATGATGATGGCGAACATAGTGGCGGCGATGCGCGGGTCGGCGAAATCCATGCCGGCGGCCATGTACACCGTCTCATAGTAGCCAAAGGCAATGCCGAAGAGCAGCACCGCCCCCACGGCCACCAGGGCCACGCCGCTGCCGGCCAGGGCCAGGAGGCCAGCGTCGTCACGAGCAACGCCGCGAGCAGGCTGGCGCGCCGGCCCAGGCGGTCGGTGAGGGGGCCGCCGGCCAGGCCGCCCAAGACGGCGCCCACGCCAAAGAGCGAGGTGAACAGCCCCACCTGCGACATGCTGGCGCCGACGGCCTCGTTCAGGAAGGCGCCGAGCATGCCGTTGGCGCTGTAGAGCACCAGCGGGTAGAGGATGCCCAGCAGCAGAAAGAGCCCCATAACCGGGGTGAGGAAGGAGCGAAAGCCGGAGAGCGAGAACTCGCGCTCGGCGCCGCGCGCCCCTTCGCGCACCTGCAGCACCAGCACCAGCGGCAGGAGGGTCACCAGCCCGACAAAGACAAAGGCGGCCGCCCAGGAAACGCGCTCGACGAGGACGCCGATGGCCGTGGCCAGCACGATAGCGCCCAGCGCCCGCCCGGCCACCATCACCCCCTGCACCGAGCCGCGCTCCTTGTCAGGCGTCACGTCGATGGCCAGCCCATCGCTGCAGGTGTCATAGGTCGACATGCCCAGGGAGATGAAGAGCAGGAGCGCAACGTAGAGCGGAAAGGCCGCCGCCGGGTTGACGAAGGGCATGAGCAACGCCCCCGCAGCCTGCATGAGGAGGCCGATGACCATATAGGGCCGCCGGTGGCCCCGGCCGAGCAGGTTGACCCGGTCGCTGAGCATGCCGATAAAGATCTTGAGGATGAAGGGCAGCAGGGCAATGCCGCCTGCAATGCCGATCTGCGTGTACGAGACATTGAAGCTGCGCAGATAGACGGCGTTAAAGCCCGACACGAAGGTGAGGATAGCGCCCTCGACAAAGTAGACGGAGCCGAAGAGCAGGGCGCGGAAGAGCTTGGTCTGGGTTCCCATGAGTGCGCTCCTTTGTCTGCTAGTCGAGCTTCGCTACGGCCCGTTCCAGGAACGATCGCAGTCGTACCTTCCACGCCAGCTTCGCCTCCTGCTCCGGCGTCGCCAGCACAGGCCTGTCGAGATAGATGTCACCCCGCGTGCTGAGATAGGCAGACGCGGGAAACAGCGAGACGAAGAAGGATCCCGCTAGGTCGGCGGCTGAGCCTCCAGCGTTGGCCGCCAGAAGGAGAACCAGCAGGCTCAGCAGCTCCGGGGGCACGAGAAGCAGGAATCCCACGCCAGCTAGGGACAGCAGGCAGACCGGGGTTAGCGACGTCACGAGCAGCGCGTTGCGGGGCAGATAGGATGTTGCGACTTCGACGCAGGCACCTCGCAGGCTCACGCGAAGGATGGGACGCTCGCGGGTGAAGAACCACAGGATGGCGCCATGTATCATCTCGTGGACGGCGAAGAAGGCCAGGATAGCGGCGACCATCTCCAACATGCGCACAGGGTCGAAGGAGAGCCTGGAGGCTACTCGCGCGACAAAGCCAGGGCGCAGGGCGCTCGCCAGGGCGATGAAGAGCGGATATGCCACCACAAAGAGCACGACGGTGGCTGCATTCAGCAGCAATGAAACCTTCTTGAGCGTCGCCGGCTTGAAGGCCTCGTAGCGCACGTATCGATCGGGCAGCCGCTTTGTCGCTCTCACCTGACGCTCCTGGCGCTTGCCGTACAATCGAACGATTGGAGCCCAGAACTGTCAACGGACACGGAGGCAGACAATCCGTTCAATCCGTTCCCCTAATCCGCTGACAGCGTCGCCCCATCGCCCAGCACCGCGCCGATGAACCCCCGCTGCCCGCGCAGGAACTCGGTGCAGCCCACGCAGCACTTGCCCTCGAGCTGGATCTCGTGCAGCAGCAGCGCGCCTTCGCCGGTGGCCACGGCGGGGCCGGCGGCCATCTCGAGCACCGTCCCCGGCACCTCGCGGCCACACCATGCCAGTACGGCCTCGGCGCGGGTCACGCGCAACCGGCGGCCCTGCCAGTAGCTATAGGCGCCCGGCCAGGGGTCGAAGGCACGCACCTGGCGCACGATGATCTCGGCGGGCTCGGCCCAGTCGATGAGGCCGTCCTGCTTGGTGATGCGCGCGGCATAGGTGGCCTGGGCGCCATCCTGCGGCTGCGGCTCGATCTCGCCGGCGAGCCAGCGAGGCAGGGTCTCGGCCAGCAACTGCGCCCCCAGCTCGGCCAGCCGGGCGGTGAGCGTGCCGGTGGTATCGTCGGGGTCAATGGGCACCTCGGCCTGGGCGAGCATGGCGCCGGTGTCCATGCCTTCGTCCATGAGCATGATGGTGACGCCGGCCACTGCGTCGCCCGCCAGGATGGCGGCCGCAATCGGGCCCGCTCCGCGATGCCGGGGCAAGAGCGAGGCGTGTACGTTGACGCAGCCACGCGGCGGCAGCGCGAGCACGTTGCGGCGCAGGATCTCGCCATAGGCCGCCACGACGATCGCCGTTGGCGCCACCTGCTGCAGCCGGGCCAGCGCCTCGGGGCCGCGCAGGCTCTCGGGCTGATAGACCGGCAGTCCCAACGCCTGGGCAGCCGCTTTCACCGCCGGCGCTCGCAGCGCCCGGCTGCGCCCCGCCGGGCGGTCGGGCTGGGTGACGACGAGCGTCACCTCGTAGCGCTCGGCTAACGCCCGCAGCGAGGGCACGGCGAACTCGGGGGTGCCCATAAAGACTATGCGCTCCATCGACTCTCCTCCTACCGGCCATTGTAGCACACGTTCCAGGGCCACACAAGGGCAAGCCATGTAAACTCATTCCCTGTCAGGCCGGGCTGCCTGCTTCGCTGCCTCCCGGCCCCCACTCGGAGGGGGGTTCTGGAGCCTTGCGCCCGAGCCGATGGCCGCCCGCGGGCGGCCATCGGCTCGGGCGCAAGGCTCCAGAACCCCCCAAAAGGGTCCGCACCGGGCATGCGCCTCGTGCAGGGCACGGGGCGTGAAAGCCGGTCGCCGGCCAGGCCGCCTTTGACAGGATTCTCCGCTCAGGCTATTCTCTATGCACATTGGCCATGCATCGCAGGAGGCGCATTGTGCCCGAGCCTGTCTACATCGCCATCGAAGGCCCCATCGGCGTGGGCAAGACCACCCTGGCCCGCATGCTGCAGCCCGACCTGGGTGCCGAGGTCTTGCTGGAGATCTTTGAGGAGAACCCCTTCCTCTCCGATTTCTATGCCGATCGCGAGCGCTTTGCCTTCCAGACGCAGATCTTTTTTCTGCTCAGCCGCTATCGCCAGCAGCGCCAGGCACAGCGCCTGGCCCAGCGGCAGGCACTCATCAGCGACTATATCTTTGCCAAAGACCGCCTCTTCGCCCGGCTAAACCTGCACGGCGACGAGCTCGAGACCTACGAGCGCCTGCACAGCGCCCTGGCTGAGCGCGTAATGGTGCCCGACCTGGTGCTCTACCTGCGCGCCAGCCCCAACGCGCTCATGGAGCGCATCGCCATGCGCGACCGGCCCTATGAGCGCAGCATGTCGCGCGACTATATCGTGGCCCTCGCCACCGCCTACGACCAGTTCTTCGCCACCTACCAGGATACACGCCTGCTGGTGGTCGATACCGATACGCTGAACGTGGTGCGCAACCCGGCGGACCTGCAGGACGTGGCCGGCCGCATCGCGCTGGCGCTGCGCGATGGCGGGCCCGGCCAGGCAGCCCTGACGCCGCTGGCGAACGGCGGCCCTGCGCTGCAGATGCCGGGGCCGGCCCCAACCTCTGGCGACGCTGCTGCGGGGCTCGAGCTGTACCGGGGCGTCCTCGAGCTGCAGAGGTCCGTGGGCGACCTGGCCAGCGCGCTGCTCGGCGCCCAGCCACCCAGCCCCGTTGCCCTGCACGAGGCCCTGGCCGCCTGCGAATCGTCGCTGCAGCGCCTTGCCGGCCGTCGCGCCTGAGGCGCCAGGGCAGCGCGAGGTCTTGACCTGCCACTGTCATTGCGAGGAGGCTGCGGCCTCCTCGCAATGACAGCAGTAGTTTCTGTGCTTGCACAGGCTGCACCGCGGCCTGGGATACTCGCAATGACAGATCAGTCCCTCATGCCCGATTGGGCACAACGCACGACGAAAACGCCCACGAAGCCGCCTGCGGCGGCCAAGGGGGGCTAGGCTACGGGTTGGCGCGCATTTTCAGATCAGTTGCCCATGCACGACCGGCACAACGCAGGATGAAAACGAGGCTCACCACAGAGCATATAGAGATTCTCTCTTGTCCTCTGCGTTCTCTGCGCCTCTGCGGTGAATCCGAAGGAGTCTGGTGACATGAAGAAGGTGTGGCACAAGCTGCTCCTGGGCGCCGCTCTGGCGGGGCTGTTGGCCACCGCCGGCTGCGCACCCCTGGCGCAGTACGTCGATCCGCAGACGCTGCGGCCACTGTCGCGGGCCGAGCGCCTCTTCCGTGAGGGCGAGCGCCTGGCGCAGGCGGGCAAGGTCGCGGAGGCGAACCTGGCCTATCGCCAGGCCATCCAGGTCGACCCCAACTTCCAGCCCGCGATGCGTCGCCTGGCCGCGGCCTATGAAGCGCAGGGCCGCCGCCGCCTGGCCGCCTACTTTTACGAGCAGTCGCTCGCCCGCGTGCCGGAGGATAATGAGGCGCGCCGGGCCCTGGTGCAAGTCTACCTGGCCCTGGGGAAGGCCGACCAGGCTGCCGCAGCAGGCGCGCCGCTGGGCCTTACTCCGCAGCCGGCAGCGCCCGCCGCGCAGCCTCCGCTGGCCACGCTGTGGCAGTCATTCCTCGAGGAGCAGTCGGTCTCGGGGTTGGCGGTGGGCGAGAATAACGTCTTTGTGACCACGCAGGGCGGCGCACTCTACGCCCTGGCAAAGGAGAGCGGCGAGGTGCGCTGGCGCTATGCGCCACGCGATGCCAAGCCCATCGTATCGGCGCCGGTCTACAGCCCCGGGGCCGATCAGAGTCTGGTCTTCTTCGGCTGCGAGAACAGCACGCTCTACGCCGTCTCGGCGGCCGACGGGCGCAAACAGTGGAGCTTTGAGGCGCAGGCGCCCATCGAGGGCTCGCCCGCGGTCAGCGGCGACAGCGTCTATGCCGGCGCGATGGACGGCACCGTCTATGCCTTCGACCGGGCCACCGGCGGCCTGCGCTGGAAATTCGCCGCCCAGGGCGCCATCCAGGCCGCTCCACTGGTCGCCGGCGATACTGTCTACGTGGGCTCGCTCGACGAGAACCTCTACGCCATCGACGCCGAGAGCGGCGCAGAGCGCTGGCATTTTGCCGCTGTCTCTGGCATCGAGTCGACGCCGCTCCTCGACGAGGACCTGCTCTACTTTGGCGCCAACGACAGCCGCGTCTACTGCGTCAACGCCAAGAGCGCCCGCGAGGTCTGGCGCTACCCCACGGGCGACTCGGTCTACGCCAGGCCCATGCTTCAGGATGGGCGGCTGTATGTCACCTCTGTCAGCCAGGCGCTCTTTGCGCTCTCCCCCGAGACGGGCGAGCTCCTCTGGCGCTACAATGCCGGCACATTCCTGACCTGCCGGCCCGGCTACGACCGCGGCACCGTCTACCTCGTCGCCAGCGGCGATCCACACCTCTACGCCATCGACGGTGCTACCGGCGCCGAGCTCTGGACCATGGATACCGGCGACTGGCCAGCCAGCGACCCTGCCATCGTGGGCGGCGTGCTCTACCTCGGCGAGCGCGACGGCACCGTCATCGCCTACAGGCTTCCCTAGTATCAGAGGTTGGTCTGAGATGGCATGGCCAGGGCCGCCCCGCGGGGCGGCCCTGGCCATGCCATCTCAGACCAACCTCTGATGTACCTTATTCCAGGTCGCCGCGGCGGTAGCGGACCTCATTCTCGAGCACCACGTGGATGGCGCTGCCGGCCACGGGGCACGAGCGCTCGCAGATGCCGCAGCCCGAGCACTTGGATGAGTCGATGGTGACGCGGCCCTGGTGCGGCGTGGCCGCCTGCGTCGGGCAGGCCTCGACGCACACCAGGCAGCGCACGCCCTGGTCCCAGGCCAGGCACGAGCGCCGGTCGACCTTGGCCAGCCCCACGCGCATCTTTTCGCGCGGGATGATCTGGATGGCCCCCACGGGGCAGGCGCGCGCGCAGAGGTTGTCGCAACTGCGGTTGAGCTGGCAGCCGCCCTCGCGGGCCACCAGGCGCGGCGTGCCCAGGGCGCGCAGGCCCCCTTCGAAGAGCACCGGCTTGAGGCCCCGCGTGGGGCAGACGCGGATGCACTCCTGGCACAGGATGCAGGTAGCCACGAACTCGTCCTCGGGCAGCGCCCCGGGCGGCCGCACCAACCCCTTGCTCGGCGCGAGCCGCAGCGCCGGCAGCAGGGCCAGCGCCCCGACGCCCGCCACCGCGCCCCCCACCAGGCTGCGCCGGCTCACCTCGAGCCCCAGGATGCGCTCGAGCCGCGGCCGCTCGGCGCGCTCGTAGCGGCCGGGGAAGATGCGCTTGGGCGAACCCTGCGCAGGCACCCCTGGTTCCCCACGGCGCGGCAAGCGCTGCACCTGCCACTGTGCCCAGGCCAGGCCGCCCCAGCCGAAAGAGATGGCCCGCTGCGGGCAGGCCGCCTCGCAGGCCAGGCAAAAGTGGCACTCGCGATAGTCGGTATCGTGCGTCTCTTTGGGGATGGCGTTCATGGGGCACACTTCGCGGCACTGCCCACAATAGTTGCACGCCGTGCTCACGCGGCGGTTCAAGAGCGACCAGCGCGAGAGCCACCCCAGGAGCGCCCCCTGCGGGCAGAGGTGACGGCACCAAAAGCGCGGCCGCCACAGCTCGAGCAGCACGATGGCCACAAAGAGGAACGACGCCGCCAGGTAGACATCGAACGTGGCGTTGCGCAGCGCGATATAGTCCGACGCGACGACCGTCGCCGTCCGGCTAAAGACGACGAGCGGGTCAAAGAGGCCCACCAGCTTGAGCGACAGCGCCGAGAGCACGAGCGCCGCCAGCGCCAGGCCATACTTCAGGTAGCTGTTCCCGTTGGAGAGCGTGAGCAGCCGCGCGAGGCGCCCAGGCGCCCGCCGCTTGGGCCGCCGCAGGCGCTGCGGCGAGAGCGACCCGACGAGGTCCAGCACCGTCCCCAACGGGCACACCCAGCCGCAGAAGGCGCGGCCTACCACGAGCGACAGCGCCATCAAGAGCAGCGGCGCGCCAACGACGAGCAGTCCCTGCCCCAGCCGTGGCAGCCGCGCGAGGAAGAGCAGCGGGTCCCACACCAAGAGCCAGCTCATCACCACCGGCGCTGGGCGGTAGGTGATCCGGCGGTAGATCGCCAGGAAGAGCGGGTACAGGAAGAGCCCCAGGAAGCCCAACTGCACCAGCTTGCGGGCGGCTTTATCGATCATGGGCTCCCTCCGCCCCCGGCTCCTCCGGCTTGTTATCGTCGTGCTCGCCACCCGCAGGCTTCCCAGAAGCCCGGGGCAGGCCGCCCGCCAGGCGCCGCCCCATCACCACGCTCACCCCGCCGACGATCATCGCCAGCGGCACCAGCGCGCCGTTGAGCATGGGGCTGATATCCAGAATCGACTCGCCGCTCGTCGAACTGGTGCTCGGGCGGAACGGCGTCGGTGTCACCTCGGGCGTGGGCGTGTAGAGCGGCGGCGTGGGCGTGGGCCAATCGGTCGGCGCCGGCGTAAAGGTGGGCGTCGGCGTGGGCCGCAGCAGCTCCTCCACCGGGTAGCTGCGCAGGCGCCCACTCTCCAGGGCCTTTTTTACGTCGATCTCGCCGTGGCCGCTCTCCCAGGCGCGCACGATGTGCGTGATTTCGTGCGCCGAGCGCATGAAAAAGTTCTCGCAGGCGTACGAGTCCATCAGCACCGGGTCGGTGCCCACCAGCAGCCTGTTGAAGCGCTTGACGCGGCTGGGGTCGGTGACGTCGGTACCGTCGCCGTAGGAAGGCCCGCGCACGCGCACGCGGATGGCCTCGAGGATGTGCAGATCGGGGTGGATCTTGGGCGTCGCCAGGAGGTCGGCTATGCCCTGGTCGAGGTACTCGAAAGAAGCGTGCAGGCCGCTGGGGTTGTAGGTAAAGCCCATCATGTGCTTGCAGCACAGGGTCACCGGCAACACCAGGTGCGTCTTGGCCACGGCCATGTTGATGCGCACATCGGTCTCGGTCGCGGCCTTGACCACGCTGATGCTCTTGAACGCCCTGCCCTCGGGCGCCTCGACCTCTGTGTACTTGCTGAGCGGCTCCTGGTAGAGGTTGGTGATCCCCGACTCGACGCCGGTCTCGTCGATGACCTGGCCAATCCCCGACTCGGCGAGGCACATGGGCGCCGGGTCGATGGTGCAGCGGTCGATGACGACGATGCGGCTGGCCCCAGCCGCCCTGACCATCTCGATGAGGGCGCGCAGCAGCTCGGGGTCGGTGGAGCTGGCGGTATGCGGCTTGTTGGCCCAGGTGGCGTTGGGCTTGATGCACACCGACTGGCCGGGCTTGACAAAGGCCTCAATGCCCCCGAGGGGGAGCAGGGCGGCCTTGAGGAACCTGGTGGGGCTGTCTTCGTCGCTGCCCTCGGCTACAACGACCGCGGGCGGCTCCGGCGCGGCCGCAGAGACGGGGTAGTAGCCATGCTCCTGGAAGAAGCGGGTGGCCCAGTAGCCTGCTGCCAGGCCCGTGGCGCCGCGTATGAGGCTCCGCCGTGATAGCCTGGTCATATGGCATCCTCCTTGGACAGACGAGTGCGCGATGTGCGGCAGGCGGAGGGGAAAAGTTGGAGATTGCTTCGCTGCGGCTCGCAATGACGGGCCAAGGTTCTGTGCTTGGCACAAGATTCGGCGAACCCTGGAGCACTCGCAGTGACAGCCGCCCTCCGGCTGGCCCACATTCTACCACAACTTGCGGACCGTACAAAAGGGGACTACACTGTCGTGACAACATTGACGGAGGTGGTCTTGGCCTCGTCTCAGCCCGAATATGCCGTTCGCCTCGAGAGCTTTGAAGGTCCGCTCGACCTCTTGCTGCGCCTGATCGAAAAGGCCGAGCTCGATATCACCACCATCTCGCTGGCGCAGGTGGCCGATCAGTACCTGGCGTACATGCGCCAACTGGAAGAGATCCACCCCGACCTGCTGGCCGACTTTTTGGTGGTGGCCGCCAAGCTCATCCTGATCAAGTCGCGCGCCCTGCTGCCGCGCCCGCCTCAGCCTGACGAGGAAGAGGACGTCGGCGACGACCTGGTGCGCCAACTGGAAGAATACCGCCGCTTCAAGCATGCCTCGCAGCACCTGCGCCAACGCGAAGAACAGGGCATGCGTTCCTACGTGCGCCTGGCGCCCCCGCCGGCCCAGCCCCGCGGCCTCACCCCCGGCGAAGTCTCGCTGGCCGACCTCCTCGCCGCCTTTGAGCGGGTGCTGGCCGACACGCCCACGGTCCCCGTCAGCACCGTCGTCGCGCCCGTCGTGATCTCGATCGACGACAAGATGCGCGCCATCCGCAGCGCCCTCGCCTCCAGCCGCCGCGTGCACTTTACCGGCCTGCTCATGCGCGCCCAATCGCGCGTCGAGGTCGTCGTCACCTTCCTGGCCATCCTCGAGCTGATCAAGCTCGGCCACATCCTCGCCGAGCAGGATGCCCCCTTTGGCGAGATCTATATCGTCGACGCCCCGCCGCCCGAGCCGGCCTCAGAGGCCTAGCAGCAATACCTTTCAAATCACGGACACACCGTAGTAACGACTTGCCCGTCTCAAGCGGCCAATCGTGCATGCCTGCGACACCGACTGTTGTCATCCGACGCGTCGGACCCGTCGGATAGCGCTGCAATGCCGGCTTGGCCGCCATTCTGACGACGACCAAAGTCGTTACTACGGCTGCTGCCTTGTTCGAAAGGTACTGGGCCTAGTAGTCTGCCGCACTGATTTTGATGGGCTACGACGCCCACGAAGCCGCCTGGGGCGGCCAAGGGGGGCTAGGCTACGCCCATCAAAATCACTGCGGCCGACCACTAGCAGCCTGTCGGAGAGGCCAGCCGCCACCCTCGCCCCACTAGAGCTCCCTCTTACTCTGCCTGGCCGAGGCCGGGCTGCACCGGCTCTTCCTCCGGCCAGAAGGCAAAGAGCTGACCGACCGACTGACCGAGCGCATTGCAGCGGATCGCCTCACCAAAGATCCCCGCCACCGAGAGCACCGTCAGCTTGCTCAGCCGCTTCTCGGCCGGGATGGGCACTGTGTCAGTGGTGACGATCTCTTCGATCTCGGGCATGGCGGCAAAGCGCTCGATGGCTTGGCCCGAGAAGATGCCATGGGTGCAGGCGACGGTGAAGCGACGCACACCCTCATCCTTCAATGCGCGGATGGCCTCGAACATGGTGCCGCCGTTGGCGATCTCGTCGTCAAAGATCAGCGCGTGCTCGACTCCGTTCGGCCGGGTGCCTACCCAGTCGCGCATCACGACCTCGGTATCGGAGACGCGCACCTTGTTGCCGGCCGTCATCGGCAGGCCCCCGAGGGCCGTGGCCAGCTTGCTCGCCCGTTTGGCGTGGCCGATATCGGGCGAGACGACCACGGTGCTCCGCAAATCCCGGCCCCGGAAATGGTCCACGAAGCAGGGCAACGCCGTGAGGTGGTCGGTCGGCACGCTGAAGAAGCCATGCACCTGCGGCGAGTGCAGCGTCATCGTCATCACGTGCTGCGCGCCCGAATGCACGATCAGGTCGGCCAGCAGCCGCGCCGTGATCGAGATGCGTGGAGCATCCTTCTTGTCGGAACGGGCGTAGGAGTAGTACGGGATGATGGCATGCACGCTGCGCGCCCCGGCGCTGCGCGCAATGTCGAGCATCATAAAGAGCTCGACCAGGTGGTCGCTCGTCGGCGCCGAAATCGACTGCACGACAAAGACGTCGTGGTTGCGCACAGTCTCGCCGAGCTGGATGTAGAGGCAGTCGTCACTGAACCGTTGGCGGAGGAGGGGGCTGAGTGGCACGCCCAAGTGAGCACAAATCCCCCTGGCAAGATCGGGATGCGACGGGCCACTGAAGACCCGCATCATGCTGAGTGCGTCGCGCTCGCGGCCTTCGTACACAGGAACCTCCATGGATACCCAAGCTCCCCCAACCGGGTGGCACAGGGGGACACCGTAGTATAGGGAGGCAACCCCGGCGCGTCAAATAGAGGTTCGGGCGCGCCGCGGCCGAGTGTATCCCAGAACCATCGGGAGCTCTTGAGCCACAAAGGCCACAAAGGGCTTTGGGTGCCGTCCTTGCCTCCTTTGTGTCCTTCGTGGTGATCGGCCCCCGTCGGTTGCCGACGATTCTGGGATACACCCACCGCGGCCGGCGCAAAGGGCGGCAGCGCGCCGGTTGGGGCCGCGGACCGGGTATAACGGACTGGCCGGGACAGCCCCTTTTGTGCCCTGGAAGCGGCGCCGCGCCTCGGCTATAATGATAAGTGTGGGGGATACTTGAACGCAACCCCTCGTGCGGCGGCGGCCCGGCCTCGCCCGGGCGGAAGGAACGGCCATGAGCAGCCACTCGCTGCAGGTGGGCAGGCTCTTCGGCATCCCCGTGCGCGCCCACGTGAGCTGGCTCCTGCTCTTCGCACTGGCCACGGCCACGCTCGCCGGCATCTACTTTCCCACCTACTACCCGCAGTGGCCGCAGGGCGTGCACTATGCGCTTGGCCTGGCCACCAGCCTGCTCCTCTTTGCGTCGGTCCTGCTCCACGAGCTGGCGCACTCGCTCGTCGCCAGGCATCAGGGCCTGCACGTGCAGGGTATCGTGCTCTTCCTGTTGGGGGGCGTCTCCGAAATCAGCAGCGAGCCGTCGACTCCCGGCGCAGAGTTGGTGATGGCCATCGCCGGCCCGGTGGCGAGCCTCGCCGCCGGCGCCGTCTGCGCGCTGCTCTGGTTGCCAGCCATGCTGCAGGGCCACGGGCAGCCGTTAGCCGCTGTGCTGGGCTACGTGTGTGGCATCAACCTCTCGCTCGGCCTCTTCAACCTCATCCCGGGCTTTCCGCTCGATGGCGGACGGGTGCTACGGGCCATCCTCTGGCAGCGCAGCCACAACCTCGAGTGGGCCACGCGCTGGGCCACGCGGGCGGCGCGCCTGATCGCCGTGCTCTGTATCGCCTGCGGCGCGTGGCAGGGCGTCACCACCAGCCTGCTCAATGGGCTCTGGCTCGCCGCCATCGGCTGCTTTCTCGACACGACCGCCCGCGCCGGCTACCAGCAGGTCCTCATCCAGACCCGGCTGGCCGGGCACACCGTGGCCGAGATCATGATCCGCGACTGCCCGGCGCTCAGCCCCGACCGCAGCCTGCAGGAAATCGCCGACCAGGGCCTGCTGCAGGGCGCCTGCCATGGCTTGCCCCTGGTGGAAAACGGCGCCCTCCTGGGGGTGTTGACCCCGCAGCGCCTGCAAGCCCAGCCGCGCCACGAATGGCCCAGGCGCACCGCCCGCCAGGCCATGATCCCTGCCGGCGAGCTGCACATCACGCGCCCTTCGCAAACGCTGCTGGAGGCCGTGAATGCCTTGACCGGCGACAACGCGCCACCCCTGCCCGTGCTCGAAGACGGCCAACTCGTCGGTATGCTGACGCCAGAGCGCGTAGTCGCCTTTCTCAAGCTCCAAGCCTCGGTCAGCGGCTGAGCGCCTGCACATCGACCTCGACGGCCATGATCTGGCTCAGCGAGAACACCAGCATCTCCTTGAGCGAGTAGCGCTCGAGCAGCGTATGCGACACCTGGCCCTCGAGGATGAGCGAGGCCAGGCCGTGCACCAGCCCCCACACACTCGCGGCCATCAGGTCGGCAGGCCCCGGGCGCAGCACGCCTGCCGCCTGGCACACCTGCACCAGCTCGATCACGAGCGCAAAGCTGCGCTGCGTGGCCGCCACGAGCGCCGGGTACTCCTGCTCCCTCTCGACCACGCCCGAGAGCGTGATCTTGAAGTGGGCGCTGTCGCCGGTAGCAAACTTGACGTAGGCCCAGGCGGCCTCGACGAGCTGCCGCACGGGGTCGCCGCGATGCCGCTCGATCGCTGCGCGCAGCCTTTCGTAGATCTTGCCATAGCCCTCGGTAGAGATAGCGGCCACGAGGGCCTGCTTGTCGGCAAAGTGGGCATAGGGCGCCGCGTGGCTCACGCCCGCGCGGCGCGCCACACGGCGCAGGCTCAGCGCCTGCACACCCTCGTGCGCCAGGACCTCGATGCCGGCCTCGATCAGCGCGTTCTTGAGGTCGCCGTGGTGGTACGGAGTCTTGGCCAACACACCCCTTTTCATCAAAGGCTCCTAAATGCTTCCAGGTTGATTGTGCGATACGTCAGCGATCCATAGGGCCGACGGAGTTGGCCACGAATGACACGAATTACCACGAACGGAGCGCCCTCGTGCGAATTCGTGCCATTCGTGGCCTCATACCCCGTCCAGATACGTCCAGGTCGATTGTAGGCGACGGGAGCACGCTTCCTGAACGTATCCGCGTAACGCAGGATTTGACTGGAAGCATTTGGTCCCCAGACTGTCATTGCGAGCGCAGCGAAGCAATGACAGTGTCAATACACTTGACACTGTAAAGATTGTAGTGTATAATCTTTACAGTGTCAAGTTTCGTATGAGGGCCTGCCGATGCGGCGGTAGCGGCGGCATGCGAACCGACTGTGCTGCCTCGGCAGGCTCCAAGGCAGGGCCTATGGGAGCATACGACGCCTTCAAGCAGCAGGTTGTGGACACTGCCCAGCGCCTGGTGGCGGGCGGGTACCTCAAAGGCACGGGGGGCAACGTCTCACTGCGCGTGGCCGGCCACGACGCCTTTGCCATCACCCCCTCGAATTATGACTATACCCGCATGGTGCCCGAGGACGTGTGCGTGCTGGATTGGCAGCTCCACGTCATCGAGGGCGCGCGCAAGCCCTCCATCGAGAGCGCCCTGCACGCCGTTGTCTACCAGGCGCGCGCCGATGTGAATGCGGTGCTGCACACGCACCAGGTCTACGCCAGCGCGCTGGCGCTCATCAACGCGCCCATCCCGGCGCTGTTCGACGAGCAGGTGCGCTACCTGGGCCGCGCCGTCGAGATCATCGCCTACGCCCCCTCGGGCACCGGCCTGCTCAAGAACAACGTCCGGTCGCGGGTGCGCAACGGGCACAACGCCTACATCCTCAAGAACCATGGCGCGCTCGTGCTCGGCCATGACGCCGAGCGCGCCGAGCGCAACGTGGAACTCCTCGAAAAGTGCGCCCTCGCCTATCTGCTGGCGCTGTGCACCGGGCGCCACATCGACCGCATCCCGTTGGCGGTGCGCGAGATCGCCTTTGCCCAGTTGCGTAAGGACGAGAAACGGTACCAGTAAACCTGGGAGGGAGGCATGGCCACACACGGTCCTCAGTACGCCATCTCTGAGTATCACGACACCGATGCCATCTATGCCCGGCTGCGCGCGCTCATCGGCCAGCCGATGCGCCCGCTGCGGCGCGAGCGCCTGCAGGCAGTGCTCGACTATTTCGAGACGCGCTGCGCCGGCTCGCAGGCGCTCACCGACGAGGCCAAGAAGTACATCCCCGGCGGTGTGCAGCACAACCTGGCCTTCAACTACCCCTTCCCCCTCGCCATCGCGCGCGCCGATGGCCCCTACATGTGGGATGTGGACGGCAACCGCTACATCGACTTTTTGCAGGCGGGCGGCCCCACCGTGCTCGGCAGCAACTATGCGCCGGTGCGTGAGCGGGTGTTCGAGCTGTTGCAGTCGTGCGGGCCGGTGACCGGGCTCTTTCACGAATACGAGCTCAAGCTGGCACAGTTGATCAACCGCTTCATGCCGTCGATCGAGCAGTGCCGCATGCTCGGCTCGGGCACCGAGGCCGTGATGGCCGCCATCCGCGCCGCGCGCGCCTTTACCGGCAAGAAGAAGGTCATCAAGGCCGGCGGCGCCTACCACGGCTGGAGCGACCAGATGGTCTATGGCCTGCACATCCCCGGCACCCGGCGCATGGAGGCGACCGGCATCCCCGGCGGTGCCAGCGGGCACACGCAAGAGTTCTTCCCCAACGATCTGGACCACCTGCGGCGGCTCATGATGTTCAACCGTCTGCGCGGCGGCACGGCCGCGGTCATCGTCGAGCCGGTCGGCCCCGAGAGCGGCACGCGCCCTGTGCCGCGCCAGTTCAGCGCCGAGGTGCGCCGGCTCTGCGACGAGTTCGGCGCGCTCTTGATCTTTGACGAGGTCGTCACCGGCTTTCGCCTGGGCATGGGCGGCGCGCAGGGCTACTTTGGCGTGCGCCCCGACCTGACCATCCTGGGCAAGTGCGTCACCGGCGGCTATCCCATGGCTGGCGCCGTCGGCGGCCGCCGCGACGTGATGGCCTGCTTCGCCGCGGGCATTGGCGGCAGCGGCGAGCGCGCCTACGTCGGCGGCACCCTCTCGGCCAACCCGCTGAGCTGCGTGGCCGGCTACTATGCCCTGCTCGAGATGGAACGCACCAACGCGCCGGCCATCGCCGGGCGCGCCGGCGACCGCCTCACCCGCGGCCTGCAGCAGATCATCGAACGCCACGCCCTGCCCTTCGTAGCCTACAACCAGGGCTCGATCGTCCACCTCGAGACGTCGGCCGTGATGCTGCTCGATTTCAAGAACCCGCTCAAGCTGCTGCGCGAAATGAAGCCACGCAAACACATGATGGAAGAGATGGGCGCGGCCTACATGGCGCAGGGCATCATCACCCTCGCCGGCAGCCGCGCCTACACCAGCATGGCCGATACCGACGACGTCATCGACGACGCCCTCGACCGCTTTGAGTATGTGCTTTCGGGCGTGGAGGGCGCCGAGTAGACGCATCTGCAAGCCTGGTTGTGTCTCAACCCTGGGCAGTATCCGGGCTCTGCGCTTCGCACGGAACCGGAACAAGCCCTTTTGGTGGGGTTTTGGAGGTTGTCCGGCGCCGTTGGCCGGCCCGCCCGCGGGCGGGCCGGCCAACGGCGCCGGACAACCTCCAAAACCCCTAGCCCGGATAGCGCCGGGCGCACTGACGCCCGCCCCTTCGAGGCACCCCTGCGCCCAATAGTAGGGTGCGGGCCACTGAGCCGGCGGCATGGGAGCCGCCTCTGCTGCTCTGCTCTGCTGCTCTGCTGCTGTCTGGACGGTCGTAGGTTCGGAGGGGACTATGGCCCAAGCGACCCATGTGCTCGTCCATGATGTCGGCACCACCGGCGTCAAGTCGTGCCTCTACCGCATCGCCGACGAGCTCTCGCTGGTGGACGCGGCGCTGGTCGAGTACCCGCTCTACGTGCTGCCCAACGGCGGGGCCGAGCAAGAGCCCGAGGATTGGTGGCGGGC
>ERZ795049.2068-NODE-2068-length-24303-cov-4.451666_pt1 | contig 24303 bp, 21 predicted proteins | sample MGYA00375133_ERZ795049 | MGnify/ENA primary metagenome ERZ795049 (study PRJEB30178, sample SAMN05720147) | activated sludge metagenome | isolation source: anaerobic digester from wastewater treatment plant | place: Japan | collected 2015-04-20 ... | reverse complement strand
AATAGGCAGTCAAATAAAAAATAAAAATTATAAATGGATAGATATTGGTATTGCCGCTGAGAACATTTGCTTGCAGGCAACTGAATTAGGATTGGGAAGTTGCATGATAGGGTGGTTTAATGAGAAGAAACTGAAAAAGATATTGCATATTCCTCGAAATAAAAGCATCCCTTTGTTAGTTACCCTTGGGTATCCCGACGACCATTACCGTCAGAAAATCCGAAAATCTTTAAACGAAATTTGTGTTTTTAACAGTTATAAATAATTCTTCTTATTTATTTATAATTAAAAACAATCTTTCGTTTTTCACGTTATGAGATTAAATATTAACAAAATGACCTTATCATTACACAAGCATACAGGACTTATCATTACATATATTCTATTAGTCTTTATCTTTTCGGATTGTCAATCTCGCGAACCGGCTTCCTATTACGATAAGGATACGATAAGTGATCCCATCGAAACCTATTCATTAATGAAATCCGATTCGATGCACGGCATTACTATTGTTAGTTTAACCGAAGAAAACCCTTTGAATGTCAGAAAAAAAATTTTAGAATATGAAATACCGGAAACGACTTTCGAAGCAAAACGAAAAAAGTTTTACGATCTCTTAAATGCATTGGAACTCTTGTTTAGCTTCTCCGAACCAAACATCTATAATATAGTTGATTCTATGAATTATTTAGCCGCTTATTACCTTCAACATATATTGGAAGATCCTAAAAGTTTAACAAACCCTATCAAACACCGAATGCTTTCCGTTACCACATCGTCTGATAAAAATCTACGAGTTTATGCTTGGGACGAAAATGCAGGGATGTCATTTAAAACACATTTGAATGTATTTCAATATCGTACTTCCGATGGTCAATTAAAATCATGTTTAAATGAAAACATACAATCCGATACCGATTTTAATTTAGTACATGCCAAAATAAAAGCATTTTACAAATTACCGGTTAAACATCCTAATCCTTTATATCTTGTTCATTTTTCGGGGTATAATTGTCGTGAATGTTTGTTTGAAGGCATCAGTTCCATCGAAATTATCAACGATAGTTTGAATTTCGACTATCCTATTTTTAATGACAGCTTATCTAATTTGATTTTTAATTATATCCCCGAAGATAAATTCAAACTTAGCTATAACCATAAAAAGACTCTTTTCTCTTATATCTGGATTCAAAACAATAACAATACATTAGACACTATTACCGAAGAATTTATTTTCTCAAATAATTTTTTCTATAAACAAGAAGAAAAACCCCATGAACGATTATAAAAAGCTGTTTCTTCTTCTTCGTCCTTTTTCATTTAAATTGACGATAACTATATTTTTTAATGTTTTATACGTTTTATTTTCCATTGTATCCATTTCATTATTGGCTCCTTTTTTATCTTTAATCTTTAATCAAATCCCCTTAACCTTAGAAGAGCCAAGCCTGCATTTTTCTTCCGAAAGTGTAATGGCTTATACACAATATCTACTCAGCCGGATAATTGATACAAAAGGGAGTTTTGCCGCATTAACAATTCTAATTATAAGTGTTTTTGTTTTCTTTTTACTGAAGAATTTATTTTATTATATCTCTATGTGGATAATCATTCCCGTGCGAGGAAATTTGATTAAAAATCTACGCAATAATGTTTTTCCGCATTTATTAATTCTCCCTCTATCTTATTATTCCCAACATCGAAAAGGGGATATACTTACCCGTGTTATAAACGATGTTCAAGATGTTGATTTTTATATTCTTCGTTCTTTACAGCAACTGTTTCGCGAACCTTTAACCATTTTATTTTTCTTGTTAACATTGTTTTTTATTAACTTTAAATTTACTTTATTGGTTTTAGTAACACTTCCAATCGCCGGCTTAGTTATCAGCCGTTTGCAACGGAAATTAAAACAAAAATCGCTTCATGCCAAAGAAAAACAAAGTCAAATGTTATCCCTGTCGGAGGAAAGCATTTACGGATTACGTATCATAAAAGCTTTCAACGCCATAAATACAATGTTTCAACGTTTTACTCAATTAAATAAATCATACAGCAAACAACAAATCAAAATAAACCGCCGTCGCGACCTTTCTTCTCCCATGAGTGAATTTCTTGGCAGTTTTATCGTTATTTTTATCCTTCTTTTGGGAGGTCAAATGGTATTAAATACCGACAAGAACTTTACCGCCGAAATGTTTATAACTTATATCGTTCTATTTACACAAATAATCAATCCGGCAAAAACCATTTCCGAAGCAACGGCCAATTTCAAAAAAGGCTTTGCTTCCCTTCATCGCATTGAAGAAATAACCCTGTCCGACGAAAAAATCATTGAACAACCCGACGCTAAACCGATTTCTTCATTTAATGAAAGCATTCGTTTTAACAACGTTTGTTTTGCATATGAAGATAAAACCATTCTTAACAACATCAATTTGGTTATTCCCAAAGGAAAAACCATTGCCGTTTGCGGAAGTTCAGGAGCTGGAAAATCAACACTTGTTGACCTTCTTCCCCGTTTTTACGATGTGAATAAAGGAAAAATTCTCATAGACGGGATAGATATACGTTATCTTAAAACTGACGACCTTCGCAGCTTATTCGGTATTGTTTCTCAAGAAAGTATCTTATTTAATGATACCATTTTCAACAACATCGCCTTCGGTCTGAAAGAGGCAAAAATTGAACAAGTAGTTGAAGCTACAAAAATTGCCAACATTTACTCCTTCATCACCGAACTTGAAGAAGGCTTCGATACCATAGTCGGTGATAGGGGAATCAAACTCTCCGGCGGACAAAAACAACGCATCAGCATTGCCCGTGCTATCTTAAAAAATCCTCCTATTCTCATTTTAGACGAAGCCACCTCATCCCTCGATTCCGAATCGGAAATATTGGTACAAAATGCTTTAAACAATCTTATGCAAAACCGTACGTCCATCGTTATTGCCCATCGCTTATCAACCATTATAGCCGCCGACGAAATTCTGGTGCTCGAACATGGAGAAATTGTTGAAAGAGGAACCCACCAAACCCTTATCGGACAAAATGGTATTCACAGCAATTTAATTCACCTGCAAGAATTTAAAGATTAAGGAAATTCCTTCTTTATTGCCGTAATTTCAAATGAACATTAGATTAAAAATTATTTTTAATCGGACATTTGTAATTAGAAAATTTCATGTAAATTTGCAACCTATAAAGAATAATAAACTATTAAAAATTAAAATTATGAGCATATTGTATAAGCCTGAAGGTTTCTCGCAACCGGGAGTGGCAGGAGGAGGCATCCTGCAATATCGTGCAGCCATAGTTCACAGAGGCACTATTGATATGGATCGAATAATTCAGGACATAGAATTAACAACTACGGTTAGTGGCACAGATGTAAAAGCAGTTGTTTCAGCACTGAGGGAACGGATGGAATATTATTTATCGTACGGTTATAGAATAGTTATAATCAATTTAGGAACATTCACACCATTTATACAAAGTTATGTTTGTAAGAGTATAGATGAGGTGGATGTTAATGCCATTAGACGCGTTTCAGTCGGATATAGACCCTGTTCGAATTTACAACATGTATTGTTTAATGCAACATTTGAGAGAGCGAGAAAACAGTATTGGTGATGCTTTATATTTTCGTTAATTACAATTGTAAAGAATCCTAAGCATACACCAAAATTCGGTTTACACTGGTCATTGTTAGGGTGGGCACCCTAGTCTTCAACGGTAAGCTCCGAGCGACGCGAAGGAAAGCAGCGAGCGAACCTAGGGTGGGCACCCTAACAATGAACGGTCTTTTCCCATTTTTCACGGGTAATCATCCCCCCGTTGCTTGTTAATTACTCGATTTTATCATTCAAGCATGCGTTTTGAATCCATCTGGAAAAGAAGAAAATATTTGGAGTTTCTTTATATGTCACTTTCCCCAATTATCTCTGTCCAAACTTCTGAAATGTATGGCTTCGGAAAGATGCTCGGTTTGAATATCAGCACTGTTACATAAGTCGGCAACTGTTCGACTTACTTTTAATATTCGGTCATAAGCGCGTGCCGATAAGCCCAGTTTTTCCATGGCCACTTTCAATAGGGTTTGACCTTCTTTTGATATAACACAATGTTTGGCAACTAATTTCGATGTCATTTGTGCATTGCAATAAATACCTTTTTGATTTTCAAACCTTATTTCCTGGATTTGTCTTGCTTTAATCACTCTTTCTCGTATCGTAGAGCTCATTTCACCTTTATTTTTTTCTGCCAATTCTTTAAAAGGCACCGGTATCACTTCTACATGTAAATCGATTCTATCCATTAAAGGACCCGAAATTTTATTCAAATAACGTTGTACCATACCTGCCGCACAAGTACAATCTTTTTCAGGATGGTTGTAATAACCGCAGGGACAAGGATTCATAGCTGCCACAAACATAAACGATGCGGGATATTCCACTGTCATTTTTGAACGTGAAATGCAAACACTTCGCTCCTCCAACGGTTGGCGCATAACCTCCAGAACGGTACGTTTAAACTCAGGCAATTCATCTAAAAACAATACTCCGTTATGAGCTAATGATATTTCTCCCGGTTGCGGATTGGAACCTCCACCTACCAAAGCCACATCGGAAATGGTATGATGGGGTGCACGAAAAGGACGTACGGATATTAAAGCCGCATGTTTTTGCATTTTTCCTGCTACTGAATGTATCTTTGTGGTTTCTAATGCTTCATGCAATGTTAAAGGAGGTAAGATAGAAGGTAAACGTTTTGCTAACATGGTTTTTCCCGAACCAGGCGGTCCGATTAAAATGACATTATGTCCTCCGGCCGCAGCGATTTCCAAAGCTCGTTTGGTGTTCTCTTGCCCTTTTACATCTTCAAAATCGAATTCATATTCATTTAAGTTCTTGTAGAACTCTTCTCTGGTATTAACATAAGTAGGTTTTATCTCTATTTCTCCGTTAAAGAAATCAATCACTTCTTTAATGTTTTTAACGCCTAACACATCAAGACCATCAACAATAGCCGCTTCCTCGGCATTGGCTTCCGGTAGTATGATTCCTTTAAATCCTTTTTTTCTGGCTTCGATAGCAATGGGTAAAACTCCTTTAACCGCTTTTAATTCACCATCTAAAGAAAGTTCCCCCATAATAATATACTTATCTATCCTATCCGTTTTAATTTGTTCGGATGCGGCAAGAATTCCCATGGCAAGGGTTAAATCATAGGCCGAGCCTTCCTTTCTCACATCGGCCGGTGCCATATTAATAATTATTTTTTTCCCGGGAATCCTGAATCCATAATATTTCAACGCCGAATCAATGCGTTGTTGACTTTCTTTAATGGCACTATCGGGTAAACCTACCAAAAAAAAACCGATTCCATTTTCTACATTTACTTCAACTGTAATAGTTTTTGCATTAATCCCATAAATGCTGCTTCCAAATACTTTTATTATCATGGTTTTATAATTTTGCACAAAATTAAACAATTTTTTTTAGATTTATTGTTTTATCATAGATTTTTTATTATTTTTGTTCGACAAAATAAAAAATTAAATATTAAAACATCGTATGTTTTATACATCATTAGAAATAGCGTCCGACATAAACAATCTTGCTATAGTTGAAGATTTTATTGATACCTTAATGAATGATTTCACAATTAACGATGACTTTAGGGGTATTCTAACTATACCATTAATTGAAGCCGTTTCCAATGCCATTGTTCACGGCAATCATTCCGATAAGCATAAAAAAGTATCCATTAATTGTCAATTGTCAAATAAACAACTTACATTTTCTGTTTCGGATGAGGGAAAAGGTTTTGATTATAATCAAGTTTTATCTGAAAAATTAGAAAATAGAAAATCTAGCGGATTAACTTCCATTGAATTATTATGTGAAAAAATTGAATTTATGAATAACGGTTCTACGATCGTGTTTAGCTTAAATATACCACTTCATATATCTAAGGAAAGAAAAATCTCCGTTTTATCGGAAAATGGAGTTAAACAAAATGTTAAAACCACTTGGTAATCTATTAATTACACATAATTTATTTTATACTTATTCATTATAATCCTTAAGCTTTTTAAATATGAAAGAAAATATATATTTTATTAATAACGACATTTTATTCACACTTCGTAATAAAAAAAAACTGCGTGAATGGATTGATTCCGTTATTCATGAAGAAAATAAATACCCCGGCACTTTGACATATATTTTTTGCAGTGATGATTATTTACTTTCTATCAACGAAAAATATTTAAAATCATCATATTTAACTGATATTATTACTTTTGATTACACAGAAGATAAAATTATATCAGGAGATATGTTGATAAGTATTACGCGCGTGAAAGAAAATGCAAAAATATTTAAAACAACTTTTCAGAAAGAATTAATGCGTGTTATGATTCATGGAATTTTACATTTATGCGGGTTTAATGATAAAACAGCAAAAGAAAAAGAAAGTATGAAAGCAAAAGAAGATTATCATCTAAACAAATATTGTTAAATCTATATCATAAAATGTATATATTTTATGTTTCATGTGAAACATCCTTATGAGTTCAATAAAATACAGCGATTTATATGATATTATAGTTGTGGGTGGCGGACATGCCGGATGTGAAGCGGCACGAGCTGCAGCTATTTTAGGATCACGCACCTTATTACTTAGCATGAATTTACACACCATTGCATTTATGTCGTGCAATCCTTCCATTGGAGGTATAGCAAAGGGACAAATTGTTAGAGAAATTGATGCATTGGGTGGTTATACCGGTATTATTGCCGATAAAACCATGATACAATTCCGAATGCTAAATCGTTCGAAAGGTCCGGCCATGTGGAGTCCGCGTTCTCAAAATGATAAATACCAATTTTCTTATCAATGGAAATTAGCACTTGAAAATACGCCTAACCTTGATTTACGTGAAGATACCGTTTCGGAAATTGTGCTTGAACATGATAAAATAAAAGGTGTTAAAACCAAACTTGGAGCTTTTATTACAGCAAAAGCAATTATACTTACCAATGGTACTTTCTTAAACGGAAAAATTCATATCGGTGAAATCAATTTCGAAGGAGGTCGTTTGGGAGAAGGAGCCTCTAAAGGATTAAGTGAAAATTTAAAATCAATGGGTTTTACTTATCAACGATTAAAAACCGGAACTCCTGTTCGAATTGATAGTCGAAGCATTGATTTTTCAAAATTGGAAGAACAAAAAGGAGATGAAAAGATTGGCGGTTTTTCTTTTCTTCCTATTTCTCATTCATTACAACAAAAAAGCTGTTGGATAGCTTATACCAATCGAACTGTACATGATATTTTACGTACAGGTTTTGATAAATCGCCTATGTTTCAAGGTCGAATTGAAGGAATAGGGCCACGTTATTGTCCATCGATAGAAGATAAAATTGAACGATTTTCCGGTAAAGATTTTCATCAACTGTTTCTTGAACCTGAAAGCGAAACAGGAATAGAATATTATTTAAACGGATTTTCTTCTTCTTTACCGGAAGAAATTCAAGTGAAAGCATTACATCATATACCCGGTTTTGAAAAAGCACATATTCTAAAACCCGGTTATGCTATTGAATATGATTACTTCCCTCCTACCCAACTTTATGCTTCGCTCGAAACAAAATTAATTTCTAATCTTTATTTTGCCGGACAAATAAATGGTACAACCGGATATGAAGAAGCCGCCTGTCAAGGTTTGATTGCCGGAATAAACGCACATAGAAAAATTCATGATTCCGATCCTATAGTGCTTCATCGCGATTCTTCATATATAGGTGTTTTGATTGATGATTTAATTACAAAAGGTGTTGATGAACCCTATCGCATGTTTACTTCACGAGCCGAACATCGCATTTTATTACGTCAAGATAATGCAGATTTACGTTTAACGCCTGTCGGTTTTGAAATAGGTCTTATTCCGGAAAACAGATATTTTCAAATAATAGATAAAAATAATCGTATTGATTCTTTCTCCTGTTTTTTAAAAAACAATTCCGTTAAACCGGAAGAGATAAATCCATTTTTGGAAAAGATAGAATCTTCAACCTTAAATCAAAAAATTATTATTTCTAAATTATTATTACGTCCCGAAGTTTCTTTATATGATCTTATGCTTCACTTGCCTACTATTACCAACTATATAAAAGAAAAAAAGCTATCAGAATCAATAATGGAACAGGTGGAAATTTTAATTAAATATGAAAATTATATAATAAAAGAAAAAGAATTAGCTGAAAGAATTAATAATTTAGAGAAAATTAAATTAAATCCCGAATTCGATTATAATAGCATTTCGTCGCTTTCAATAGAAGCCCGGCAAAAATTATCCAGGATAAAACCTATGACCCTAGGACAAGCTTCTCGTATAAGCGGGGTGTCGCCATCCGATATTTCGGTTTTATTGGTCTTACTGGGAAGATAATGTTGTTTCACATGAAACATTCTTATATCAAATTATTATTCAATATAATATAATTTTTTTCTATCTGATTTTCCTTAATTTTATTTTTTCACAAATTTTTAAATACTTATTTTAAGGCCAAATTTTAGCATTTCATGCTTAAATGAATATTATGTTGTTTTTTGAAAAATCGTTGCATATTTTTAATGTTTTATTAAATAACCTGTATTTCAGCTTTTTGAAAAGCATTTTATTTAGATTGGTTTTATCTTTTAAATAATTCTTTAAATTACTTGCTTATCTATGGAAATCAAAAAAACTTTATTCAAAAAAATTGTACTTTTGTGTTGCTTAAATAAACAAGAGTTACATTAATCATTATATATCTAAATTATTTTTAGAATGAAAACATTAAAAATAAGTATCATTTTATTTCTTAGCTATTTTTTGGCTTCTTCTTTATATGGACAAACATTTAATAAATTTACATCTTCATCTGAATATACAATACCGGAAATGACAACTTTTTTTGAAACGGCTAGTAAATCTTATAAAACAGGGATTGACAGTATGAAAACTTTCTTCCCTGTTTTTTGGAGTGAGCTTTCTCAAAAAGAACAAAAAGCTTTTCTCGATTTAGCCAATCAAATGCTAAAGAAAAAAATGAAACCTTTTCCTCATTTTGCAACATTTATTAAAACTTATCATATATTCGTTGAAAGTTACCCTTCGGAAGGAAATTTCAAACAATTTAATAAATCCATGGAATTCTATATATCAAAATATGCAAATAAATATACTGATTTGCTTGAACTTTATGCCTCTTTTATTCAAGATAATATTTTAAATTCATTTACTCAAACAAATTGGTATGCACAAAATTGTAATACTTATTATTTTGATTTTGATTCTATTCCAAAAATTGTTCTTCCTTCACTAGATCTTTTGGCAAGCAATGGTAACGACAGTTTAATTATTAAGAATACAAGTGGTGTTTTTTATCCAAGCAGTCTATATTTTTATGGGAAAAAAGGCAGCGTTGATTGGAGCCGTGTGGGACTAAATCCCAAAGAAGTATATGCTGAAATTCCTAAATATAGTATTATATTAAAAAGCCCCTCCATCAATGCTGAAAATGTTGTTTATTATAATACTAAATATTTTAGTTCTCCTTTATTAGGAACCCTGGAAGATAAAGCCATAACCACAACTGTTACTCCCGAAACAGCAACATATCCGCGTTTTACTTCTTATAATAAATTTATTACTATTAAAAATCTTTATGATGATGTTGATTATTTAGGAGGTATATATGTTAAAGGGAATGACTTTTTAGGACAAGGAGATGAAAAATTTCTTGCACAATTACTTTTCAAAAGAGAAGGAAAGGTTGTTATTCGTACTAAAGCTAAATCATTTTTATTAAAAGAACATACCATTGAATCGGCACTTTGTAATACAACCATCTACATTAAAACAGACTCTATTTACCATTCGGCTATACATTTACGATATAATGCCGATAGAAAAGAAATATGGTTAATTCGTGGTGAAAACGGTTCGGAACGCATGCCTTTTTTTAATTCTTACCATAATTTGGAAATGTTTTCCGAAGCATTATTTTGGAATTTAAATGAAGAATCGATTGAATTCAAATTTCTTCCTTCCACCGGGAGTGGAAATACTGCTGTATTTGAATCAACTAACTTTTTTGAACAAAATCGTATTGATAAACTTCAGGGTTTTTCTCGTTCAAATCCTATGTATACTTTATATGAATTTTTTAGAGTTAATAATGTTAGAAAAGCTCATATTGATGATATTGTTGATTTTTATAAATATGCTGAAAGCGATGTTAAAAGTTTGATTTTTCAGTTTGTTGAATATGGATTTGTTGATTATAATATGTTAACTAATGAAGTCATCTATCATGAGAAATTAGGAAATTACTTATTAAATGAAAATGGAAGAAAGGATTATGATATTCTTCGTTTCATATCAACTGTATCGTCTCAAAATAGCAATGCAAGTTTGAGCCTTTTAAATTATGATTTAACAATTAATGGATTAGATTTAATTATATTAAGTGATTCTCAAATTGTTAATATTTTCCCTGCCGGCAGAAAAATCACAATACAAAAAAATAGAGATTTTACCTTCCACGGCAAAGTGGAGGCCGGTTTATTCGACTTTTGGGCTAGTAATTGCAAATTCAATTATAATAATTTTAAAATTGATCTTACGGTTATCGATTCCATCGTATTATATGTTGAAGATAAAAGTTTTGTTGCTAACTATATGGGAGAATATCCTTTACGTCGTGTACAAAGTTACATTGAAGATGTTTCGGGAACGCTATATATTGATCAACAAAACAATAAATCAAGCCGTTTATCTTTCCCTCGCTATCCTTATTTTGAAAGTAAATCTCCCGGTAAAGTTTATTATGATCATGATTTTGTTTATAATGGTGTTTACGATAGAAATCGATTTTATTATTACGTAGATTTGTTTACCATAACACATATGGACAATTATGATACCGATTCTCTTTTGTTTAACGGTTATTTATATTCGGACGGTATTTTCCCCGACATACATAAACCATTGAAAGTAAGGCCCGATTTTTCACTAGGATTTATTCATTATACCGAAGAAACGGGAACTCCTGCTTATTACGGGAAAGGTATTTTCACTAACAAAATTGATTTAAGCAATCAGGGTTTACGTGGAACCGGAAAACTTGATTATACCCAATCGCATGGTGAAGGGAAAAATTTACTTTTCTTTCTTGATTCAATGAATGGCGTTTTTGATACATATATTGTTGATGCTCAAAATATAGGAATTGAATATCCGGATGTTAAAGCTAAAAATGTGTATGTTCACTGGGAACCTTACAATGATTTAATGAAACTTAACAGCAAGGATTCTCCTTTTCGTATCTTTAATGAAACCGATTTAAGCGGAAATATAATGGTTTCAAATACTGGTGTTAGCGGTCAAGGGAATATGAAATATAAAATTGCCGAAATGAAAAGCGACAATTACACTTTTTTCCACCATGAAATGAAATCGGATAATATAAATTTCCGTTTAAAAGATACAATAATGAATGATTATTTTATTACTGCTATCAATCATTCTGCTCATATTGATTTTGAAAAACGTAAAGGTAATTTTGTTTCCAACGGAGAAATTTCTTATATCACATTTCCTATCAACATGTTTTACACTCGATCATCCGAATTTGAATGGTTGATGGATGATGAAAAACTAGCTTTTACTTACGAAGATCCATATGCCTCAACCGATCTGAATACTACTAAAATACAAGATTTATATACAATGAAATCTAGCGGGAATGAACTTATTTCAATTCATCCTGCTCAAGATTCATTGCAATTTACAACTACAAAAGCTATTTATGATTTAAAAAACTATGTAATCACAGCTGAAGGGGTTCGTTTCATTGAAGTGGCCGATGCTGCTATTTTTCCAAAAGATGGAATTGTTAAAATTTATAAACGTGCCGAAATAGGAACCTTAAAACAATCGAAAATTCTTGCTAATACCGATTCACAATATCATGAAATTTTTAATGCAACCACACATATTCAATCTCGAAATGCTTATAATAGTGATGGATACTATACCTATATTGATGAAAATAAAGATAAACAAATACTTTATTTTGATTCGTTGTGGGTGAATCGTAATACCTTATCACGGGGAAGAGCTAAAATTGCTGATGATAGTTTATCATTATTTACTTTAAGTCCTCATTTTGCATTTAGCGGTGAATCGTTTTTAAATGCCGAAGATCCTTTTCTTATATTTCAAGGAGGAATAACATTATTACATGCTTGTGATTCTATTAAATATCCAGCCATACGCTATAAAGGCCAAATCAATCCCGACTCCATTTTGATCCCTATCAATGAAAACATTAAAGATATGAATAATCAACACGTAGTAGCAGCAATTTCTTCCGACAGAAACGGAAGTATATATACAGCTTTTGCAAGAGCTAAAAATGCGCCTACTAATCCGGAATACATTAGTTCTAAAGGATATCTGACTTATAATAAAGAATTGGAATCATACATAGTTGCTGAAATTGAAAAAATAGAAAATCTGGAATCTGCGGGTAATGTTATTTATTTAAATAAAAATCAATGTATTGGTAAAGGGGATGGATTATTAGATTTGGGAACAAACTTAGGGCGCGTTTCTTTTATCCCTATTGGAAATATAATTAATTACATGCTCATCGATTCTGCTGTTATTAATATAGCAGCCACTTTAAATTTTTATTTTAATGATGAATGCATGCGTATTATGACCGAAATCGTTGATGGCTCTTATGAATTGGAAGGCGTTGATATTATTGAAAACTTAAATTATCAACATGCTCTTATGAATATTTTGGGAGAAAGTGAATACCGAAAACTTTATCCCGATTTGGTTCAATATTACCGTTTTAAAAGACTACCCAAAAAACTTCAAATTCCATTTGTTTTTGCTGATATAGAATTAAATTGGAATCAACCTACACGTTCATTTAATAGTACTAAAAAAATTGGAATTGCTGTTTGTGGTGAAAGAGAAGTGAATAAGTATGTTCCCGGAATCATTGAAATTCAAAAGAAAAGTAATAAAACAAATCTTCAAATGTATTTTGAAATCGGCGATGATTGGTTTTATTTTTATTATGTAGGGGCTTCCAATACAATGCAAGTCTGTTCATCTATCGTAAAATTTAATGATATTCTTAAATATATACCGCATAAAAAACGTCAATTAGAATCCGAGAAAGATTTACCTTCTTATTCTTATCGTTTGGCTTCGGTGAATTTGAAAAAACGTTTTTTAAAATTACATAATTGGAACAATAAAGATGTAACAGAATAATTTTAAGAAAATTTATATTTTTTAATTCGTTTTTTACTTTTTGTTTATCAAAATAAAATGTTGTAATTTTGCAACTCTTTTATCTTTAAAATATAATAATATTGAAACTGTTTGTCATTCTTTCTCGTGTACCTTATCCGCTTGAAAAAGGAGATAAATTGCGTGCATTTAATCAAATGAAAGAATTATCGAAAAAACATGAAATTTTTTTATGCGCACTAAACGATCATAAAATTCATCCTGACGCTATTTCAATTTTATCTGATTACTGCAAAAAGATTTATATTTTCCCAATTACTAAATGGTCGATTTTTATTAATGTTATACTTTTTTTCTTTAAAGGAAAACCTCTTCAATGCGGTTATTTTTACCGACACAGTATTTATAAAAAAATTAATAAATTGATTCAAACTATTCAACCGGATCATATTTATAGTCAATTAATTCGAACAACAGAATATGTTAAATCCCAAAAAATAAATAAAACATTGGATTACCAAGATGCTTTTTCTAAAGGAGTTAATCGTATGATGGAAAAAGCACCTTTTTGGAAACGTTTTGTTTTATCAATTGAATATAAACGCTTGTTACGTTACGAAAAAGAAATATTTAATTGTTTTGATAATCATACTATTATTACACATGTGGATAGAGTTTTTATTCCTCATCTATCTGCTAAAAGTATAACAGTTGTTCCTAACGGCGTTGATTTATCCTTATTTTCTCCTATTAATAAAGAAAAAATTTATGATTTAATATTTACCGGAAATTTTTCTTATCCTCCTAACATTGATGCTGCTACTTTTCTAGTACAAGAAATACTCCCGGTTTTGAAAGAAAAATATCCAAACATTCTTGTGGTCATATGTGGAGCTAATCCTACCACTAAAGTTAAATCATTGCAAGGAGAAAATGTGATTGTTACAGGATGGGTTGATGATATCCGCTCCTTTTATGCACAATCGCGAATTTTTATTGCTCCTATGCGCTTAGGTACCGGATTGCAAAATAAACTATTAGAAGCTATGGCCATGAAAATTCCATGCATAGCATCTCCTTTGGCAAGTGAACCTTTAAATGCAGAAAAAGACAAAGAAATAATCGTGTGTAACAGTATACTCGGTTATGTTGATGCAATTAATATGTTACTTTCTGATAAAGCATTTTATCAAACGCTTTCTGAAAATGCTTTTCTTTTTGTTAAGAAAAATTACAATTGGGAACACACTTCTTCCATTTTAGAAAAATTATTAATAAATAACAAATGAATGCATCGGAATTGAAACACCGTTCTAGAACCAAAAAAATCGTATTAGTTTTTGTTAACATTACCTTTTCTATTTTACTTGCTGCATTTAGTGTTCAATTTTTTCCTCCCATATATTTAATTAACATACAAATTGATTTATTTTTATTATTTCTTATTTTCTTTATAATTCTTCAATTTATTATTGGAAAATATATTATTCGCTTTGTTTGGTTGCTTTATACAGGTATTGTTTTGTTGATACTTTTATCATCTTTATTAAGATTGAGTTGGAATGTAAAAACCATTTATCACAATGCTCAAATTAATATTATTCAGCTCTTCAACAGCGTATCCTCTCAAGTAGATATAAAACCTGCCATTAATGCAGTTGTCCCTCATATTAGTCTACAACAACGAATTCAACAGAAAGTTAATTATAAAGATTCTTCAGTAAGAGCCTTTGCCGTTGAAAAATCTTTACTTTACTTCGATGAATATTATTTTAAATTCGGTCAGATTTGCAGACAATTATCATTAATTAAATATATTAAAGATAATTATAAATATGTACGTGATCCTAATGGATTCGACTATTTTGCTCCTCCACAAGAAAGCATACGATTATTAGCGGGAGATTGCGATGATTATAGCATTATGATGGCATCAACTTTAATAGCTATAGGTGCTAATGTTCGTATTATATGGGCACCAGGACATGTTTATCCCGAACTTTATTGTGGTAATCAAAAGAATTTTGATAAATATGCCGGTGCCATTTATTCTTTTTTTGAAAAAGAAATTGGTAATAAAAAAATATTTTATCGTTTGGATAAAAACGGAGACTATTGGATTAACATTGATTATACCGACAATTACCCTGGTTCGACTTATTACAGTGAAGAAGTTCTTTCAATTATTTATATAAAATAATCATTATGCCTATTGATTTTGACAACATTCCTTCTCCATCATATCTCTTAAATGAACAAGCTTTGCGTATTAATTTACAAATATTGGATTTAATACAAAAAAAAGCAGATGTAAAAATAATATGTGCTTTAAAAGGTTTTTCTTTTTGGTATACTTTTCCCATGATAGCTAATTATTTAAGTGGCGCCACTGCCAGCTCATTAAATGAAGCTCGATTAATTGTTGAAGAAATGGGTTGTGAAGCACATACTTATTGTCCGGTTTATAAAAAAGAAGAGTTCGAAACTTTTTTACTATATAGTAGTCATTTAACTTTCAATTCTTTATCTCAATACGAATATTTTTACCCACAAGCAAAAAAATATCATAAAAAAATATCCTTTGGTTTACGCATCAATCCTGAATATAGTGAAGTAACTACCGATATTTATAATCCGGCTTTAGAAGGTTCTCGTTTAGGAATTCCTCGCCGTTTGTTAGGAATAACACTTCCTGAAGGTATTGAAGGTCTTCATTTCCATGCTTTATGCGAAAATGACAGTTACACACTAGAACGAACTCTTAAAGCTTTTGAAGATAAATTCTCAGATTTAATCTCCCAAGTTAAATGGATTAATATGGGTGGTGGTCATTTAATTACAAAAGAAGGATACGATGTTGAACATTTGATAAATTTATTAATCCGTTTCAAACAAAAATATCCTAATTTGAAAGAAATTATTCTGGAACCTGGCGAAGCTATCGGTTGGCAAACCGGCTTTTTGGTTTCTTCCATACAAGATATTATTCAACAAAAAGATTTTAATATAGCCATGCTCGATGTTTCTTTTTCTTGCCATATGCCCGATTGTTTGGAAATGCCTTATAAACCATCTATCCTACATGCTCGAAATCCTAAAAATGGCGATAAGTATATTTATAGAATGGGTGGATGTTCATGTTTGGCCGGTGACTATATGGGTATGGGCGATTATGCTTTCGATGAACCTCTTGAAATTAATGAACGTTTAGTGTTTGAAGATATGATCCATTATACAATGGTTAAAACCACTTTTTTTAACGGTATTCATCATCCTCATATTTGCGTTTGGACTGAAAATGATGAACTTATAATTCTTCGCAGTTTTGATTATGAAGATTATAAAAGAAAACTATCCTAATTAATTATTAAAAGTCAATTTATTTTAATTATATTTGCAACATAAAAAAATTTATTATGAGAAAACTTTTTATATTACACATCACACTTTTTTGTCTTTTTACAAGTTTATGTATTCCCGAAAAAAAACATTCTAAACCGGATAATGAAATGGCTATACCGCCCGTAATTATTTATAAAACAAAGAAAAATTATAATAAAAACGTTGCCGTTATTTTATCCGACGACAAATCAACCATATTATCTTATCCCGATCCTAAGGATGTTTATAGAAACGGAAATTATTGTTATCCAACACTTTTAAAAAAAGGCTATTTGCTTGATAACAGAGGTATTAACAAAAATGTTGCTTTTCTTTCCATTACTTATGAAGAATATGCAGCATTGAAAAATCCACCTTCCATTGATGAAATGAAAAAAATGATCATCGATGATAATCCTTTAAAATGTCTTTTTCAATGTGAAAAACCTATACCTAATAAAAATTCCATAGATGAATTAAATCTTATAATAAAAAAAAGATGCAAACAATGTACGAAAATTAAATAATATAACCCTTGATTAGCAACCTATATGTTTTTTGTATATTATAAAACATATATTGGAATCTTTAAAAAATTACCTTATTGAAAATTATAGTAATTTGATATAATTAACCACAATTTTTTTAAGTATTTAATAATGAATTATTCTTTTTATTATTAACATATCATGTTTAAAAGAATGTTGGTAATGTTTTATAAAATGTTAGAAAAAAATAATTTTATTCTTTTTGTTAAAATAAAAGAATTTTCGAACAAAAAATTAGCGAATATTTTATTCAACTAAGGAAAATATAAATTTCTTAACTATTAGACAAACAGTATTTAAAAAAAGATAAAAAAGTTTTCAACCATATTAACATATCTATTCATTATTACTATTTTTCTTTAATTAAAAATATAATAAATAAAGATAATAGATGTTTAAATTTGTACTTTTGCATACTTATATTTTTTAAAAACATATGAAAATAATAGAAGAAATTAATACATTAAAAAAAGAAAAAAAAGCTGTAATATTAGCTCATTATTATACACTTCCGGAAATACAATACATTTCCGATTGTTTAGGTGATAGTTTGGCTTTAGCTCAATATGCACAAAAAACAGAAGCAGATGTTATTATTTTTGCTGGTGTTTATTTTATGGCTGAAACGGCAAAAATATTAAATCCTTTAAAAAGAGTTTTTCTTCCTGATTTCGATTCAAAATGTTCCTTAGCCGACTCTTGTCCTGCAAATGATTTTAAAGTATTTAAAGAAAACTATCCAAATTATAAAGTAGTTTCTTATATCAACTGCAGTGCTGAAATAAAAATGTTGTCGGATGTTATTTGTACTTCGGGAAATGCAAAAAAAATCATACAAAGTTTTGATAAAAATGAAAAAATCATATTTGCACCCGATCGCAACTTGGGAAATTATTTAAATAATGAACTTGGATTAAATATGTTATTATGGGATGGAGCTTGTCATGTTCATGATACTTTAAAAGTTGAACAATTGGTTGAAATAAAAAAATCACATCCCGATGCCAAAGTAATTGCACATCCTGAATGTAAGCAAATTATTTTAGAATTTGCCGATTTTATAGGATCAACGACAGCATTGTTGAATTACGTGAAAAATGCTAATAATAAAACATTTATTGTAGCAACAGAAACAGGTATATTACATGCGATGAGAAAAGAAGCACCCGGAAAGAGTTTTATTATTCTGGGTAATGAAAAAACATGTGAGTGTAATGATTGTGAGTATATGAAATTAAATACATTAGAAAAAATATATGATTGTTTATCAAAGGAAAAGAATGAAATTTTACTTAATAAAAAAGTTATAGAAAAAGCAAAAAAACCTATATTAAAAATGTTAGCATTATCATAAAAATAAAAAATATATTTTTGCAAGTTTTATAAACAATAAAAAAATTATAAATATATAAATATAAAAAAATGGGAAGAGCATTTGAATATCGAAAAGCAAGAAAGTTTAAAAGGTGGGGGAATATGGCACGCGTATTTACACGTTTAGGAAAAGAAATAACAATGGCAGCCAAAGCGGGAGGAGGAGATCCGGAAACAAATCCCCGTTTGCGATTATTAATTCAAAATGCTCGTTCTGAAAATATGCCAAAAGAAAATGTTGAAAGAGCTATTAAACGTGCTTTTGAAAAAGATACCAGTGATTATAAAGAAATTGTTTATGAAGGATATGCTCCACATGGCATAGCTTTAGTTATTGAAACAGCGACCGATAATCATCAACGAACAGTTGCAAACATACGATCCTATTTTAATAAATTCGGTGGTTCTTTGGGAACACAAGGGATGTTAGATTTTATGTTTGAAAGAAAATGTAGTTTTAAAATACTTCCTCAATCCAATATCGACATCGAAGAATTAGAATTGGAATTAATTGATTACGGTGTAGATGAAGTATTCGCTGAAGAAAATGAAATCATGATTTACGCTGAATTTCAAAATTTCGGACCTATTCAAAAATATTTGGAAGAAAATAAATATGAAATAAAAACATTTCAATTTGAACGCATTCCAACCGATGTAAAAGAATTAAATGATGAAGAAAAATCGGAAGTAGAACGTTTAATAGAAAAAATTGAAGAAGACGAAGATGTAACTAATTTATTTCATAATATGAAATAGAATTATTCATTTTGCGTATTTTCTTCATTGGAAAAAAAGAAAACCAATACTTTATCAATACGAACACCATCCATTTTTTTAATTACGAATTCAAAATTTTCCCATTGAATTTTTTCTCCTACTTCAGGAATATGTTCGGTCAACTCCAAAATAAGACCACTTAAAGTATTGTAATCGTTTTCGGGAAAAAGGTCTTCCATTTCAAAATAAGAAAGGAAATCATAAAAAGGATATTGGCCGTCGGCAAGCCAAGTGTTTTCTCCTTGTGAAATGATGGTTTCTTCATCTTTAGCGAGATGACTGATTTTTCCTACAAGTGCTTCCATAATATCCACAGCGGTTACCATACCTTGCAATGATCCGAATTCATCTATGATAAAGGCATAATAAATTTTTGATTCCTTAAATAATTTCAATACGTTATAAGAACTTGTCGTTTCGGGAATATACTGAGGTTTATGTATATATGTTTTTAAATCAAAATTATCTTTCGATAAGCAATCAAACAAATCACGTAGATAAACAACCCCTATTAATTTATCTAAATTACCATCAATAACAGGATAATAACTATGCATATTGTTGTAAATAATAAGGTGTATTGTTTCAATATTATCGTTGATATCAATGCAAATTAATTCATTTCGATAGGTCATTAATGATTCCACATCTCTATCTCCTAAATCAAAAACACGTTCAACAATATCTTGTTCCACCTCTTGAATTTCTCCCTCGTTGGTTCCTTGTTCAATTGCAGCAAGAATTTCTTTTTCGGTAATTTTATTTTCTTCAAAGTTTTTTAAATTAAGGAAATTTAAAATAACATGAACGGTTTTGGTTAGCAACCAAGTAAAAGGAGAAAATAGTTTAGAAAAAAAGGTCATGAAACCAGAAACTTTCTGAATAATTCTATCAGGGAAAAGCATCCCTAATTTTTTAGGAAGAAGTTCACCTAAAACAATTGTAAAATAAGTGATAATAATCACAACAACTGTATTGGCAATTAAACCTGCATAAGGAGCAAAATTAGGAAACAGTGAAAGCCAATCTTTAAAATATTGTGAAATAGTATCACCGCTATAAACACCGGTTAAGATACCGATAAAAGTTATTCCCATTTGAATGGTCGATAAGAATTTATCGGGCTTTTCTAATAATTTTAAGGCTTTTTGAGCACCTTTCTTTCCTTGTTTAGCATTTGTTTCTAGTTTTAATTTCCGTGAAGAAACCAAAGCAAATTCCGACATGGAAAGTAAACCATTGAATAAAATTAATAATAATATTATAAGTATCTCCATAGATATAAAAACAATTTGTTACAAATTAAGGGAATAATATATTTTATTAATCAGATTACGGGGCTCGTAATAGTCATCGTCGTCCATTTAAACATAATGATTGATTCGCCTGCAAAATTAGCATTATTTTAATTGCAATTCCAAGTTATACCATTAAATTGTTAAAATTTAATTTTTAGTTGATCAGGAAGTAATGAAAAACTTTTGCGATGATAACTTGTAATCCCATGGTTTATAATAGCATTTCTATGTTCTATAGTTGGATATCCTTTATTTTTATTCCATGCATAATATGGATACTGTATATGTAAAGTTTGCATATAATCATCCCGATAGGTTTTTGCTAGTATCGAAGCTGCAGCAATGGATAAATATTTTGTATCACCTTTAACAATACAAACATAAGGAATTTTTAGTTCGGTTTTAAATCTATTTCCATCTATTAAAAGTAAGTCGGGAGCAAGCGTTAATTTTTTTACGGCCGAACTCATAGCAAAAAAAGATGCTTGAAGAATATTGATTTGATCAATTTGTTCGGCATCAATTTGTGCAACAGCCCAAGCAATAGCTTCTTTTTCGATAACTACTCTAAGTTCCTTGCGTTTTTTTGCCGTTAATTTTTTGGAATCGTTTATGCATTGATTTATATAATTGGAGGGGAAAATTACAGCAGCCGCAAAAACAGGACCGGCCAGACATCCTCTTCCGGCTTCATCACAACCGGCTTCTATTGTATTTTGTTGATAAAATGATTTAAGCATTGGGAATAATAGGTATGCAACAATTAATAATTATGCATATAAGTAAAATAATGATTATTATATTATAAATAAATCTATATTTAATAAATTGCTCAACTATTCCACCAATTAAGGATAAAATACTTACAAATACAATACTTCCCAAGAATTGATTTTCAATAAAAAATATATTTAGAAGAATTCCTAAGAGGGAACTGATAAGTAGACAATAATATTTTTTTCTTATCAAAATATTCATATTTGGTGATTTATATAACAAGGAAAATGAAAACAAAAAATAAAACAGTAAAATACATCCAAAAATAATAAATTCAATATAAGAAAAAGAAATAATCGAAAAATCAATAAGCTTAAATTGATTTAAATAAAAAGAAAAGAAAGAAGTAAAACCTTTAAAATCGATCAAATAAAGAATACTAAAAAAATAAATATAACAGATTATTAACCCGACAATCGGCATGATATAATTTTTCCAATAATACATACCGTTTAATTGAAGAATAATAAAAGCAAAAAGAAAAAACAATATAAAAGGAGCATAAAAAAGACTGATAATCCCACAAAATAATCCAAAAACAATACCTTGTTCAGGTTTGTAATTTTGTTCACTAATGTTTAAAAGTAAAGGAAATAAAAATAAAATAATTAATGAATTAAGAAATAATGGTATTAAAAAAGAAGAAGATAAAAAATACAAACAAAAAATAAGATATAAAATGGAAACGGTGTAATTGTGTAGTTCAATAAGTTTGTTTTTTTTCAACAGAAAATATAAAGCGATGGAATTAAAAAGAAGAAAAAAAAGGATAATAATTTTTGCAAGGTAAGGATACGTATATAGAAAAAGAAAAAAATCAGATTGAAAATAGGTCATATAATTCAAAATCAAAAGATCAGATTTTGCCAAGAAAAGCTTTAAGAAACACAAAAGGAAAAAAATAAAATATATTATTTTTTGTAATCCGGATTTTTGTGAAGTGTTTTTAAATAGCATTTTATTAAATAGTTAAAATGACATTATTATCTGTTATATTAATAAAACTTTTTTTACCGAAAATAATGGCGCGGTTATCGATTATATGACCTGCAGGAAATCCGAAACAAACAGGATAATTAAATGATTGAACATGTTCTAAAATGATTTCTTCGGCTGTTTTTCCGAAGGCTATCGTATTATCGTTCATTTGAGTCATTCCTCCGATAATTAAAGCACTTAAATCGGAAAGCTTATGACTTCTTTTTAAACAAAGCATCATACGATCGATATGATAAAGATATTCATCTAATTCTTCGATGAAAAGAATTTTATTTTTTGTGTCTATATCCGAAGCAGATCCATTTAATGCATAGAGTAAAGATAAATTTCCTCCACAAATAAAACCATCAGCTTTTCCTGTTTTATTGAAAGGATGAGGAGGGATAGTATAAGAAATATTGCCCGTAAAAAGTGCTTGCATCATAGTTTTAATAGTTTCGCTATCAAACATTTCATTATTAATATTAATGGGCATAGTAGCATGCAAACTGGCAAATCCTAAACAATGTAAATGAGAGTGTAAAACACTAACATCACTATAGCCGCAGATCCATTTAGGGTATTTTTTAAATAAAGAAAAATCGAGTTTATCAATGATGCGAAGTGTACCATAACCTCCTCTGGCACAAAAAATAGCTTTAATATCAGGATTATTCAAAGCTTCTTGAAAATCGGAAATACGTTCTTGATCTGTTCCGGCAAATTGATGGTATTGTTTAAAAATATTCTTTCCAAGGTTTACACGCAATCCATAAGATTCAAATAATAAAATGCCGGATTTTAATTCATCCTCAGAAATTTTCCGTGCCGGTGCCAGTATCCTGACTTTATCTCCTGTTTTTAGTAATGGTGGTAATATCATAACATTTAAATAGTGATTTGCAAAAGTAGCATTTTTTGAATATTAAATAAACGAATGATTTTATTTGATAGGAAAATATTGAATAAAAAGGACATAAAAATATTTTATATAAAAATAAAAATGTATCGGAAATTTATTTACTTTTGCTCCACAAATCAATTATTTATTAACTATAAAAAAAATTATATCATGTCTGGAATTAACAAAGTTATTTTAGTAGGAAACTTAGGAAAAGATCCTGAAGTAAGAACCATTGACAACGGAACAAAAGTAGCTCGTTTTTCGTTAGCAACCACCGAAACCTATCGAGACAAAAGCGGTGAACGCAGAGATATGACCGAATGGCATAATATTGTCTGTTGGCGAAATTTAGCTGAAATTGCTGAAAAATATCTTACCAAAGGAAAACAAATTTATGTGGAAGGAAAGATTAAAACCAGAACATGGGAAGATAACGGAACTAAAAAGTATATGACTGAAATAGTTGCCGATACATTTACCATGTTAGGAACAAGAGCAAGCGACGAATATCAAAAACCGGTTTCCGAACCTGAAGAAAAAACTACTGAAACAAGTGATTTACCGCCATTTTTGGCAGAAGATGATTTACCTTTTTAATTATTAATGAACTTTTTTTTATGATTATACATTCTCATGTATTTGAGTTTCTTAGTAAATTAGAACAAAACAATACAAGAGAATGGTTTCATGATAATCGTTTATTATATGAAAAATCGCTGCAATCAATCAGCGAATTTGCGAATGAATTAATAACAAAAATTGCTTCTTTCGATGCATCTGTATTGAACGAAACGGCTAAAACGTCTTTGTTTAGAATTTACAGGGATTTGCGTTTTTCACCTGATAAAAGACCCTATAAAACTCATTTTGGGATTTATATAGTAAAAGGAGGAAAATCAAAAAAGAAGGTGGTTGAGGTTTTTGGTTAAGATT
>ERZ795049.2061-NODE-2061-length-24413-cov-23.507184_pt1 | contig 24413 bp, 16 predicted proteins | sample MGYA00375133_ERZ795049 | MGnify/ENA primary metagenome ERZ795049 (study PRJEB30178, sample SAMN05720147) | activated sludge metagenome | isolation source: anaerobic digester from wastewater treatment plant | place: Japan | collected 2015-04-20 ... | reverse complement strand
AAGGTCGGTATATTTTCATGCACAGCTTGCAAAACTCTTTCACCTGGTCAGTTGAGTTATTGGAAGGCTGGAGGGTTAGAGGGTTGGAAGATTGGAAGATTAGCTAAACATCTACACCTCCAAACATCTAATCTTCTAAAAATACACATCTAACCTTCTAACCCTCCAGCCTTCTACCCATCTAAACACCTAAACTTCTAAAAAGGCTGTTATTCGGGGATGACAGAAAAGAGGGTTGAAATGACAAAAATGGCGGTTATTCAAAGCTCTCACCTTTTAGTAGAAATCTCCATAACGGTATTGCTTCGAGGGGTACGCCATGAAAATTATCGATGGCGCGAGAAATGGTTTTTGTTACAAGAAGTGCACGGTCTGATTCAGGAAAGCGGCGGAGGAAGAGGCGGAGCCCTGCAAGGCGTTTGTCACCGAGGTCCAGGGTGTCGAGCATTTTCACTTCCAGGGGGATCGGTTTTCCTCTGCTTCCCAGAACAAAATCGACCTCAAGATCGCCTTCAGCAAAATACCCTGTCTCCATCCCGCGGCGTTTCAACTCCATGAATACGGCATTTTCCGCCCGTGCGCCTTCATCTCCCTGTCCCGTAAACAGGCTCTTGATACCTGTATCCCAGAGATAAAGCTTCTTCTGTGCATAGACCTTTTCCGAATAGGAAGTTGTCCATTTCTCCAGGGAACAGGTCAAAAAGGCCTGCTCCAGATGCCCGATGTATTCCTTTGCTGTATCCAGTGAAAGGCCCAGCAGCTTGGACAGCCTGTTGAAGCTGGTACGGCTTCCTACTGAGGCAGACACCAGGCGTATCAGATCCTTGAGGACACCGGGCTTTTTGATAGGGAAAAGGCGTATCAAATCCCGGGCGAGAATATCTTCCAGCAGGTTTGGCAGATATTCATGGGATGGGGCCAATACCTGTTCTGGATAGCCGCCGACCTGAAGGTAATCCTCAGCAAGACGCTCAAAAAGGTAATCTTCGCTAAGAGACGGCTGCTGACCGCGAAATTCTATGAACTCGGAAAAGGATAGGGGATAAATAACAGTAACAATTTGACGACCCGTGAGCTTTCCTCCCTGGCGTGAGATTAGGGCTGAAGTTGAACCGCTGCAATAAACCTTAATTTCTTCAGTATCATAGAGCGCTTTCAACTCTGCTTCCCAGTCTGGACTGTCCTGTATCTCATCAAAAAAAAGGTAGAGTTTGCGGCTGCGATCATGAGCAAAGAGCTTGCGAAATGCCTTCAAGTGCTCAGATATTGTTGTGCCAACGAGCGTCGGATGGTCAAGGGCGAGATAAAAGACGTCTTTTGAGGAAATGCCGGAAGCGATAAGGCGGCTGATAATTTGTCTGAGGATGGTCGTTTTCCCCGTGCGACGTCCTCCCACAAGCACTTCCACCTGACGGCGGGATTGTACCTCAGCAAGAGGTGCAACGTAGCGGTCACGGATAATGCCGGTTGTGAACGCCCGTTCTTCCCACCATGGATTCAGTAGATAATAGATCGTCTCCATAAATGATGTATATATCAAATAGAATATAATGTCAAAAAGTTTAGATTGTAATCGAAACTATTAGAAACAAACTTTTAACCTTCTAACCCTCCAGCCTTCTACCCATCTACACCTCCAAACATTTGAAAATAAAGGATTCCCCCTCACTCTACTTACTCCACTCACTTTACTCACTCTACTTATTACATGTTTTCAATCCTAAATCCTAATTCCTAAATCCTAAATGATTTTTTATCATCCGCATTTATCCGCTCTTATCTGTGGCTAAATAGAGACCTTTGAAAAATGTCATTTCGAGGAGCGAAGCCTACTTCGTTGTCATTTCGAAGGAGCTAAGCGACTGAGAAATCCTAAGATCCCTCATTACATTCGGGACATGGATTTCTCCCTTCGGTCGAAATGACAAGAAGCGAAGGGTTCAAGGATTCGAGGATTCAAGGGGTCAAGTGGTTCTCTTGGAATCTTTTTTTCAAAACCAAAAGAGGCAAGAAGTCAGAAAAGACAGGGTTCGCTACGCATCTACGCATCTAAACATCTAAACTTCTAAAAAGGCTGTTATTTGGGGATGACAAAAATGGCGGTTATTCAAAGCTCTCCATTGGCGGATTTTGGTTATTCTTCCGGTTACAAGATTAGCCTCAACATGTTCTAATGGAAACCATTAGAGATACATTTATGATATCAGCATGTTGCCTGGGACATGCTGGCGTGGCGGTTTCAGCGAACTTGGTTCAGAGGCTACTGGGCCAATGCTTTAGACCTACCCTGTTTAGCAATGTGAACCGACAAATGTTCCAATGGAAAATTTGGGTTTAAGGCATCAGTTTTGAACGGATGAGGTGGATTATATTCGTTATTTCGTTATTTGGAGCAGACGAAATATCGATCGTTCCGCCTGAGATATAAGGGTATAGGACATTTAGTAAATCATGGGAAATACCGCCATATTGTCCCATAAATGAATGAAATCTTGAAGAAAAACTGAAAATGAGTTTTTCACGCGGAGTCAATGCAAGATATTCGTCAATCGTATCTAAAATCTTTTCTCTGTCTACAGGCAATGTGCCATTTAAATCTAACAAGTTTGATGCACTGTCGCTTACAATTATTGTACTGCAACGAATATTCTCAATAAGAAGCCGTAATTCCCTTGCAATCTGCTCCTCTGTGGCTTCAATAAAATTACCCTCAGCTTTGGCAAGGGATAGACCGGTTTTTGGGAAGATTTCAAGGCTTCTAAGCCGAACGAAATCAGGTCCAGACTCACTTATAACCCTTGCTGTTTCCAGTGCGTGTTCTTCTGACCATTTCATACCGCCCAATCCTGGCATGACATAAATGGAGCAGGATATACCAGCATCCTTTGTTTTTCGGCATCCTTCGATGTGTTCTTCAGCGGTTACGCCCTTTTTCATGAAGGAAAGCACCGTGTCGCTTCCACTCTCAACCCCGAAATGTATCCTATGAAGGCCTGCTTTTCTGAAGGCTATCATGTCTTCTGGTTTCTTTTTTGCTGCAGATCTCGTTCTTCCATATACGGTGAACCTTTCAAGCGTCGGAAAGGTATTTTTGATGTATTGGATCACCTCGGTGAGATAATCAGGGGGAAGCAAAAGAGAGTTTGCATCACCGAGAAAACAGGTTTGCCCGCCGCTTATGCGCCAAGATAGGACATGATTGACGCTATCTTCTATGGTTGGCACTTCTTTGAACCATGTGGCAAACCATTTCAGACGCTCATCTTCTTCATAGTTACAATCAGAAGATAAATAGCTTGCATCTTTATCTGATGCCTGCTCATTTACTGGCTGTACTTGATCCTTTTTGCGTGCATGCTTAGTTTTGCTTATCAATTGTGCTGCCATTTCAAAGACGGTGTTACCCCTTGAATAGAAACCGTCGAGCTCAATATCTGTAAGCAGACTGTTTATGGCGCTTGCCCTGTCAACATCCTTTTTTACATCATCGATTGAACGGCGGCTGAACTTGGCGCCGAGTTTATAGACTGGACAGAAGATGCACTTGTTCCATCCGCAGTTTCTTGTGAGCCTGAAGGTAAGGCTGTAGTTTTCAGTAGGTGGCCTGATAGAGCAGATTTCGAAAGGTTCTATTTTTGATATATTTTTTTCCATTTCACCCCTTCAATGTATAATTATATGAGATGATTATGTTCAATGCATTGCGCTATACAGGGTACATCGTTTGTTATATTGTAGTGTAATTGTAAGTTTATTGCCACAGTATATTATGCCGGTTCTTTGCTTGGTGCGTCTTATAGACTGCCAAATATGAAGTATGACGGCCACAGAGGCAGCGAGGACAGCATATATCGAAAAGGGAACGATAGTTTGTACAGGTGCATATAAGCCGGGCGAACTTGGGAGGAACATATAAAGGTGCGACTATTGGAACATCCCCGGCGTATGGCTGCTCAGCTCAGATAAGAGGTTACTGTTGATTTGGAAGCAGGAAAGACAAAACTCCTGTTTAATTCTTATCGATGTAAAATATTTTAACGATATCCAATATAGCCTAATATTACAATAGGTTATTATACAAATGCTTTATAAGGTGTAAAAATAATTAACACTTTCAAAGCAGTACGACAAATCACCAATATAAACTAACATATTGATAATACAGCTATTATAGTTGTGGCATGGCTATTGCATATATGATTTTATTATGTGCAGATATTCACAAAATAAAATAAAAAAAAATAAAAAAGGAGAATAGCCATGGAAAAAAACGTATTATTAATTGATGATGAAGCAGGATTGAGAAGAAGTGTATCAGTTGGACTTATGCAGAAGGGTTATCATACCGAACCTTGCGAAAGCGGCATGAAGGGGTTGGAAACTCTCGAGACCCTGAAGAAAAGACAGATGCCTCTTGAATGTGCCATAGTGGATGTGAGACTTCCTGATATCGATGGTTTCAAGCTTTTGAAGGTCATCAAGTCATATTATCCGGATCTTCCTGTTGTAATGATAACTGGTTATGGCAATGAGGAGATTGCTCAAGAAGCTAAAAATCAGATGGCAGATGCTTATCTTGAGAAACCTTTCACAATGGAAGATTTAACCAAAGTTCTTGCAAAAATTCCAGCTACACAACCGGCGGCTGATTCAGGTGTTGCAACACAGGCAAAACCAGAATTGAAAACTTCGGTGACAGCATATGCGCTTTTAAGTCTTGATGAAAATGCAGATTTTTTAAAAATTTATCGTAACCTCTATTTTAACGAAAACATCTTGTATTGCGATGCCATAAGGGGAGAACACGATATGGTTCTGTTACTCCAGTCAAATACACATGATGCAATCAAATCTGTTGTTGATACGGAGATCAAGGCAATTCCTGGTGTTTCAGACGTAACACTGCTCAATGTAGAAGTGCCTATGTTTGGCGAGAATGTACATAGCATAATTAATTCTGTTGACAAGGCATTGGGACGTGATAAGGCGGCTGTGGATGATGTATCTACGGGTCAGATTGCAAGGAAACGCGTTTCTTCATATGTATTGCTTGAGATTGAAAAGGAAAAACTCGAAGCCATTTATCCTGCACTTTATTTCAACGATCAGGTAGTTTCTTGTGACTATATTGTAGGAAAATATGATATAATCCTTCTTATGAAAGGAAGCAGTTTTAGCGAAATCGAGAACACAATACGTACGAAATTCAAAACACTCGACGGTGTTCTTCGAATCAAGGAATGGCCTATCCTGACATTATTTGAGGCGTAATTGAGGGATTGTACAAATCTTGATACGGAGGCGATATGCTATAAACTCAATAAGACAAAGGAGGATCAATGCTGCAAACAGAACATATAAAGGTTGATCAGAGTAAACAAGGCTTTTCGGGATTTAAAATTGAATTATGGAAATATCAAGGGGAGATGGGGGCACTCATCCCCCTTCTTCAGTCTGCACAGGAGACATACGGATATATTCCAGAATCTGCTATTGAATACATAAGCGAAATCGTAGACATTCCTTCAGCGGATATTTATGGTGTAATCACGTTTTATTCTCAGTTTCGTTTAAAACCAATGGGCAAGAACATTATAAAAGTATGTGATGGGACTGCCTGTCACGTAAACGCCTCAACAGCAATAATCAAGACAATTGAAAGTGAATTGCAGATAAGCAACAACGAGACCACTGAAGATGGTCTTTTTACTTTAAATAAGGTTGCCTGCCTCGGATGCTGCTCGCTTTCACCTGTGATTATGATCAATGATGAGACATACGGACGACTTACACCAAAAAAGGTACAACAACTTTTGAATGAATATAGAGAAAATGCTGAAAAAGACTAACAGACAAATAGGAGATAGGAATGAAAACAATCAAGGTAGGCCTCGGAAGCTGTGGCGTGTCTGCCGGTGGAGAAAAGACATATGAGGCTATAAAAAATGAAATAGAGAGACAAAACATACAGGTCATTTTAAAAGAAACGGGCTGTAACGGTATGTGCTACCGTGAGCCGCTTATGGAAGTAATCGATGAGCAGAATAATTCCGTTGTTTACGGAGAGGTAACGCCTGAAAAGGCAAAACGTATTATGACGGATCATGTGCTCAACGATAAACCAGTCGAAGAATGGATTGTGCAGGGCAATATACCCACGCAGGATAAATCTTTTTTTGAAAAACAACATCGGATAGTTCTCAGAAATTGTGGTATCATAGACCCAACTTCAATTGAAGAATACATAGCAGCAGGCGGTTATCAGGCTATACAGAAAGTTCTGAAAGAATATACGCCTGAAGATGTAATCGATATTATTACTAAATCTGGTCTTAGAGGTAGAGGCGGCGGTGGTTTTTTAACAGGCGTAAAATGGAAATTTTGCCGTCAAGCTGAAGGTAATCAAAAATATATCATTTGTAATGCAGACGAAGGCGATCCTGGCGCATTTATGGACAGGAGCACGCTTGAAAGCGACCCACATTCAGTGCTTGAGGGCATGATGATATGTGCTTATGCAATAGGTGCGCAAGAAGGTTATATATATTGCAGGGCGGAGTATCCAAAGGCGGTTCAAAGACTAAAAGATTCTATACGCATTGCCCTTAGTAAGGGTTTTCTTGGAAAGAATATGTTCGGTTCTGATTTCAACCTTTCAATAAAAATAAAAGAAGGTGCCGGGGCATTTGTCTGTGGCGAAGAAACTGCCCTTATTGCCTCTATTGAAGGCAAAAGAGGGATGCCGCGGTTCAGACCTCCATTTCCTGCAAACAAAGGACTGTGGGGTAAACCGACAAATATAAATAACGTCGAGACTTTTGCAAATGTGGCATGGATTATTATGAACGGTCCAGAGGCTTTTGCATCTATGGGTACCGAAAATAGCAAGGGCACCAAGGTATTTGCGCTTGCCGGTAAGATTGCGCGTGGTGGACTGGCAGAAGTACCTATGGGCATCACTATAAATGAGATTGTGTATGACATTGGCGGCGGTATAAAAGATAATAAGAAATTTAAGGCTGTCCAGATGGGTGGACCTTCAGGCGGATGTATCCCTGCCACTATGGGTGACCTTCAGATAGATTACCAGCAGATCAATAAGACAGGTGCAATCATGGGATCCGGTGGTCTCGTGGTGATGGATGAAACTACCTGTATGGTAGAAATGGCAAAGTTTTTCCTTACCTTTACGCAAGAGGAATCTTGCGGTAAATGTACATTCTGTAGAATTGGCACAAAAAGGATGCTTGAAATTCTTGAAAGGATTACAGATGGTAATGGCAGGGAAGGGGATATCGAACTCTTAAGGGAGCTTGCTGATAAGATAAGAAACAACACTATCTGTGGTCTTGGTCAGACTGCACCAAACCCGGTACTTACGACCCTCAAATATTTTCCAGAGGAATATGAGGCACATATAAGGGATAAGAAGTGTCCAGCACATAGTTGCTCGGCTCTTATAACTTACAGCATAAATGCTGATAACTGCAAAGGATGTACCTTGTGTGCAAAGGCATGCCCGACAGGAGCGATAACAGGAGAGAAGAAGAAGGTACATGAAATTAATCCCGAGACCTGCATAAAATGCGGTAAATGTTTCGAAGTTTGTAAATTTGGTGCAGTGATAAAAAATTAACGATGGAGAGCGCATATGACTCAAGAGATAAAAGTAACTATAAACGGAAAGCGGTACACGGCCAGCCCGGGACAGACTATTCTTGAAATTATCCGGGCATATGATATTGACGATATTCCTACGCTTTGCTGGGATCCAAAACTTCCACCATATGGTTCCTGTTACCTTTGCGTTGTTCAGGTGGAGGGTCTCGAAAAACTGGTCCCTTCTTGCTCAAGCCCGGCGGCTGATGGGATGGTTATCTATACTAATAACGAAAAAATAAGACAGGCAAGAAAAACAGCACTTGAATTGCTTCTTTCCAACCACTATGCAGACTGCCTGGGACCATGTGTCCAAACATGTCCTGCTGGCGTGGATGTGCAGGGGTATATTGCTCTTATAGCAATGGGTAAAAATAGGGAGGCGGTAAAACTCATAAAAGAAAAAAATCCTCTACCACTTGTATGCGGAAGGGTCTGTGTAAGAGAGTGTGAGGCAGCTTGTCGGCGCAACAGGGTTGACGATCCGGTCGGCATCGATTATCTGAAAAGGTATGCCTCTGATATTGATATAGAGGATCCATGGACACCTGAATTGCCACCAAAGAATGGTAAGAAGGTTGTTGTTGTGGGTGGTGGGCCTGCTGGTCTTACCTGTGCGTATTTTCTTACCATAAAAGGATATGCAGTAACCCTTCTTGAAAGGTCGCCCCATCTTGGAGGTATGTTGAGGTATGGTATCCCGGAATACCGTCTGCCAAAGGGTATGCTTGACAGGGAGATTAACTGGATTATAAACCTTGGTGTTGATGCTAAGACAAATGTCAAACTTGGCGAGGATTTTACGCTGCAAGGGCTTAAAGAACAATTTGATGCGGTATTTCTTGCCATGGGAGCGCAGAATGCAAAAGGTATGGGGCTTGAAGGCGAAGATAAAACAGAAGGTATTGTAGGAGGCGTAGAATTTTTGCGCCAACTGCAGATGGTCGATATTCCAAAGTTGGGCGAAAAAGAGGTTGTGGTGGTCGGAGGCGGAAACACTGCTATTGATGCTGCCAGGTCTGCTTTGAGATTAGGTGCCAAAAAGGTTACCATACTTTATAGAAGAACAAAAAAAGAAATGCCTGCCCATGAGATGGAGATCGATGCTGCCATTGAGGAGGGGGTGAATATTATCTATCTCTCAGCACCAACGGCTATTTTAAGCACCAACGGTCGCCTTGAAGGATTGAGGTGCATCATGATGGAGCTTGGAAAACCGGATGCCAGTGGAAGGCGCAGTCCTGTACCAATCTCCGGTTCAGAATATGACCTGAAATGCGATCTTGTTGTTTCAGCAATCGGTCAGGACATTGACCTCGGCACGGTTTGTTCTGATGGACAGCTTAAGGCGACCAGATGGAACACAATTGTTGTGGATGATAAAAATAAAACGTTTACTACATCAATTCCTGGCGTCTTTGCTGGCGGGGATGTTGTAACAGGTCCAGCAGTTGCAATAGATGCGATAGCACACGGCAGATTTGCCGCAGAGGCAATCGATAATTATTTGACTAATGGAAAGGCAGAAACTGTATCAATGGGCTTTATAAGCCGCAAGGATGATTTCGGAGAGATACCAGAAAGTGAGTTTCTCCCGATGATCAAGATTAAAAAGGAGAAAATGAAAGAGCTTCCTCCGGAGCAAAGGATAAAGACCTTTGCAGAAGTTGAGCTCGGATTTAGCGATGAACAGGCACAAAATGAAACCACGAGGTGTCTCGAATGTGGTTGTACCGAATTGTTTGATTGTGCACTTAGAAAATACGCAACCGAATTTGGTGTTGACATTGAACGTTTTATTGGGGATGTGAGAAAATACAGGGTTGATAAACATCACCCTTTTATAACCCTTGACCCGAACAAATGTATAGCTTGTGGGCGTTGTGTAAGAACATGCTCTGAGATTTTGAAAATATCAGCGCTTGGTTTTGTATACCGTGGATTTAAATCAGTCGTTAAACCCTCGATGGAAAAAAAGCTGCTCCAAACAAATTGTATATCTTGCGGCAATTGCATCGGTGCATGCCCGACAGGTGCTATTACTGAAAAACTGCCTTATAAAAAGCCAGGACCATGGGTTTCAACTAAAGTTGATTCTATTTGCAGTTACTGCTCTATGGGGTGCAATCTGAGTTATAAGATATTCTATGACCACTGTTTCACTGTAGATAATGTAAACGGCGATTCTCATAATAAAGGTTATCTTTGTTCAAAAGGTCGTTTTGGTTATAGATATATGATCGATGAAAAAAGACTTTTGAAACCGATGATAAAGAAAAGAGGCCAGCATGTTGAGGCAACGTGGGATGATGCCATTAAGACCGTAGTTGATAAAGTAAGCTCCATTGTTGAAAAAAATGGCCCTGAATCTGTAGCAATATTTGCATCTCCAAGAATGACGAACGAAGAACTTTATGCATTGCAGAAATTTGCTCGGGTAGGCATAAAAACAAACAATGTAGGTAGTTTCAGCAACATTCTTAATAATATTGAATATGACTGTCTTGATGATATGTTTGGACTCACTGTTTCAACCACAACGATGGATGAGCTCAATAATGCAGATGTCATTCTCGTTATAAATGCAGACCTTTCAGAAGAAAATCTGATTGCTGAATTAAAGATAAAGGCTGCCCAGAAAAGCGGAGCGAAAATCGTTACAGTCAATTCATCTGAAATACCACTTAATAAATTTTCAGATCTTTGGGTAGACCCAAAACGTGGCACGAACACTGTGCTTATTCAGGGTATAAGTAAATATATCTCTGATATGGGATTTGAGGATAATAACTTTATAAGTGAAAGAACAGAAAACTATGAGGTATTTAAAAAATCATTTCCCCAGTTCAATATTGATTATGTCTCAGAAATAACAGGAGTTAATAAGGCTAAGCTATCAGAATTCTATAAAACGGTTGGCAAGCCTGACACAAATCTGGTTGTGCTTTATAGTATCGATTCTTTATGGGATAAATCGAAAAACGACCTCAGGGCAATAGGTAATCTGATGATGGCTGCCGGTAAAATTGGCAAACCTGGCAACGGTATTGTAATACTCAGGGACTATTCGAACTCTCAGGGACTTTTTGACATGGGTTTTGACACGAAATACTACCCAGGATTTATCAATACAAAAGAAAAAAACAAGCTTGCCAAGTTGGGTACGAAATGGGGTGTAGATCTAAAGACAATTATTAAACCTATTGATCTTATGGGTGAGCTTGAAAATGACCGTATCAAGGCGCTGCTGATATTTGGAGAGAATCCCCTCAGGGATATATCAAACCTGAAATTAACGGATGGAACGGAGTTTATGCTTGTTGTAGACCATTTTATGACTGAGACGGCTATGGAGGCAGATATGGTACTGCCAGCCTCTATGCCCATCGAAACGAGCGGGTCTTATACCTCGTGTGATAGAAGGGTTCAAAGGTTTGAAAAGGTTTTTGAACCAGAGAACGGGATGGAAAACCTGCAGATCATAAACATGATTGCGAGGGGTCTATGTTCAAACATAGAATTTTCTTCTGTAGATGACGTTTATAAAGAGATTGAACAGGTTGTAGAGCCATACGGCAAACTTACAGCAGATGGGTTTTGGGGAAAGGATTTCCTTGTAAAGAAATTTGCGACAAAAACAGGGAAGGGAAGGTTTGTAGAGGTTCCCATAAATCTTAACCCTTCAAATACTGAAAAAACCCCTTATTTGTACAGTGAGCATTACTTCAACACAAAGTTGAAGGCTAAGATAATGCCAATAATTTAGAAAAAACAATCGAACAGGGGCAGGCCAACCCTGCCCCTGTTTTGTATATTGTGGAAAAGAAAGTAGGCAAAAGATAATGCTCGAATAGCGGATAGTGGACACCAAATAGCTAATTTTGATGGAAGATTTAGGAGGTAAAGCCATGAAGCCACAACCTGATTTGAAAAGGATTAAAGAGAATCTTGAAAAACGCAATCGAGAGCTTGCATGCCTATATAGTGTCGCCGCTGAAAACAGACTTGACGATAATCCAGAAGAAAGATTAAAGGCAGTTACAGAGCATATCATGAAAGGGCTTCAACTGCCTGAAACAGCTTCTGTTTCGATCTGGCTGGATGAGATCGAATATACAGTGAAACCTATTGAGAAAGAGAGTGTTTTAGAAACCATTTCATTCGATATTGTGGTTGAGGGGGTTAAAAGAGGCACTGTCGAGATATATTTTCAGGAAAAGACAGGTTTGTCTGAGGAAGAAATGAGGTTTATAAAGGAAATCAGCCTTAAGGTTTCCAATGTTATAGAAAGGCGTGAGCTTGCAGCAGAACTGGAACAGTATGTTGGAAGACTTAAAGAGTTGGTGTACGAAAAGACACGGGAGCTTGAGAGGTCAAAAAAACGTTATGAAGATTATTTTAAAGACGCCCCGACACCGATGCTGATTTCAGATTTTAACGGTGATATCATGAAGGCAAACAGGGCTTTTTATAGGCTCCTTCAGTACCCCGAGGATGGTTCTGTTCATCTGAATTTTGTACGAGACGGACTGTATGAGAATCCGGCTATAAGGCCTGTGCTTTTTGATAAGCTGAAAAAGGATGGATTTGTTGAAAGTCTCGAGGTTTCGCTACTTGACAGAAATGGTTTGCCTATACCCGTAATAGCGTCGTACATAATAATCGATGTAGATGGTGTGCCTTGTGTGGAATCGGTTTACAAGGATATAAGGGTAAGAAAGGAACTGGAGCGTAGATTAATAGAGCATAATGAAAATCTTGAAAGGAACGTAAGACAAAGAACATTGGATCTGGAAAACCAGAAAGATCTTTTGTTAAAGAAAAACAACGAACTTGTAGCGCTTACAGAGAAGCTGAGACTAAGTAAATTAAGGCTGCAAACACTTTTTAAGGCAATTCCCGACACCGTAGCGGTTATTGATGCGAATCATAACATCGTTATGGCCAACCGAAACAGTATAGGCAACAAGGGAAAATGTTACAAAAAGATATTTAATCAGACAAAAGTCTGTGAAGATTGCCATATAAGTAAAGTTTTTAATGAAAAATCATCCGTGAAACTCGAAAGGATGATTGACAACGAATATTATCTGATAAACGCCTATCCGATATACGATTCTAATAATCAGGTGATCGGGGCATTGGAGTTTTCAAGGGTTATTACTAAAGAAAAGAATATGGAGCAGCAACTGCTGCAGGCGGATAAACTCGCATCCCTTGGTCAACTTGTTTCAGGTATCGCACATGAGATTAACAATCCAAATACTTTCATTAAGGGTAATCTCATAATCATACAGGAGGCATTGTCTGACATGTTGCCAATCATCGATCGAGCTTTTGAGTCTGACCCAAGCCTGAAGATAGCCCGCCTGAATTATGAGATATTCAGACAATCTATCCCTGTCCTTGTTGATGATATGGTGCAGGGCGCAAACAGAATCAAAGGGATCGTGGACGGTTTGAGAAAGTTTGCAAAAAAGGATGAGGGACTCCTTAATGAACAAGTAAATGTCAACAATATAATAGAATCGTGTTTGCGTTTGGTTGATAATCAGATTAAAAGAACTTCAGATGTCAATGTTGAATTCGACCCTGATCTACCCGAGGTTATTGGTAATTCTCAAAAACTACAACAGGTTGTTGTTAATGTGCTTATAAATGCATCCCAGGCTATTGACAAACCAAAGGGAAACATAATGGTTGAGACTTACCGCCAAAATGCTGAAGAGATTGTTGTTAAAATAAGAGACAATGGAAAGGGGATGGATGAAAAGACTCTTAAACAGATTTTCGATCCATTTTTTACATCAAAACGTCACCATGGCGGGACAGGACTTGGTCTTTCTATAGCTTATGGAATTATCAAGGAACACAAAGGCAGGATAGACGTGGAAAGTAAGCCAGGACTTGGCACTACGTTTTATATACATCTCCCCGTTAGTCCTAAGGAGGCTTGATGGATAAGATTCTTGTAGTAGATGACGATCAGGCGGTGTTGAATTATCTTAATATATTTCTTCTACAAGCCGGCACCTTTGATGTGACGACACTGTCAAACAGCACAAAGGCTATTGATATGATTAAAACCGGTGCATATGACCTATTGCTTCTCGATATGGATATGCCCAATGTTACAGGACTTGACATACTTAAGAGAATCAACGAAGAAGGCATTGATATTGAAACTGTAGTCCTTACAGGCGTAGAGGATGTAAGTCTCGCTGTGGCTGCAATGAAGCTTGGTGCTCTTGAGTATTTGACAAAACCCGTTGATAACGATCGCCTTTTGAATCTCATGCATACAACGCTTGAACAAAGAAGGGCATCAAAAAATATAGAAGCAGAGTTGACAACAGCAGCCGATCGAAGATTTAAAGAGGCCTTTAAAGAGATTGTTACGCAGGATAGCAAGATGCGTGAGATATTTGCAATGGTAGAAAAAATGGCGTTAAGCGATAATAGTGTTCTTATATGGGGAGAAAGCGGAACCGGAAAGGAACTGATTGCACGGGCAATACACAGAATAAGCAAGCGCAATGGGCAACGTTTTGTTGCTGTGAATGCGGGTTCATTTGCAAACGAACTATTTGCGTCTGAGTTTTTCGGATATAACCAAGGCGCATTTACCGGTGCTATTTCCAATAAGAGGGGTTTCCTGGAAGAGGCAGACAAGGGAACCCTGTTTCTTGATGAGATAGGGGAATTGGCTTTGCCTATTCAAGTAAAACTGCTTCGTGTGCTTCAGGAGGGCGAATTCTTTCGTCTTGGGTCAACAAGAAATCTGAAAGTTGATGTTCGTATTATTGCTGCAACGAATAAGAATCTTCATGAGGAGATGAAACAAGGCAATTTCAGGAAAGACCTCTTCTATCGTCTTAACATCAATTCAGTCTATCTCCCTCCGTTAAGGGAAAGAACTGGAGATATCCCGATCCTCTCTTATCACTTCCTTCGTATATTTTGTCAGACCAACAACAAGAAGATTGAGAAGATTTCAGACAGTGCAATGAAATGCCTTACTCAGTATGATTACCCGGGCAATATAAGAGAATTGATGAATATCATCAATAGTGCCGTTATTGTGGAATCATCAAATGAATTGAAAAAGAAATCTCTTCCGAATTATTTCTTTGAAAATGAAGGATTCGGTGATGGAGGATCGACCGACGTACCATTGAAAACACTCAAGGAAATTGAAGATGAACATATCAGAAGGATTCTTGATTATACCGGAGGCAACAAGACGAGGGCGGCACAGATACTTGGTATTTCGAGGATAAGCCTTATCTCAAAAACGAAAAAAAGGACAGAAGATTAATTAGTTGAAACGATTTATCTCCAAAAATCAGGCATAAACAGGACGATCACCGTATATATCTCGAGCCTGCCGGTCATCATAAGAAAAGATAATATCCATTTGCCTGTAACTGAGATGCCGGAGTAGTTTTCAACAGGTCCTACATTTCCAAGTCCCGGGCCTACGTTTCCAAGTGTTGAAGCAACAGCCCCGATGGCTGTATCGATGTTTTCACCAAGTATTGTCAATGCAAATACACCGCTTGCAAAGATAAGTAAATAAAGGACTATGAAAGCGATTATATTTGTTACTGTATTCTCTGGTATCATTGTCTTTTGAATTTTTATAGGGAAAACACCTCTTGGATAGAACAACCTCTTTATCTCTGACGCAAGATACTTGAAAAGCACATATACGCGAATGCTTTTAATGCCTCCACCTGTAGAACCAGCACAACCACCGAAAAACATAAGCAAAAGCAGGATAAACTGTGTTGCAAAAGGCCAAAGCTCATAATCTTGTGTCACAAATCCTGTTGTCGATATGATCGATACCGTCTGAAAAATTGAGCTTCTGAGTAATTCTTCAGAAAAGATCGATCCATAAAGTAATCTTATGGATGCTATTGAGATAAAGGCACAAATTATAACACACACAAAAAAGAGAAATTCAGTATTACGAAAATATCTGATAGGATTTCCCTTTAGCGCCCAAAAATGAAGGCTGAAATTGGTTGCTGCGATAAACATAAAGATTACAATCACATACTGTATATATAGTGAAGGATATCCTGCAACGCTTGCATTTAAAGGCGCAAAGCCTCCTGTCGCCATTGTGGCAAAGGTTATGCATGTGGCATCGAAAAAAGAAAGCCCTCCAATTATAAGAAGCAACACCTGTATTATGGTCAGTAATAGATAAATCGACCATAGGATTTTTGCTGTTTTACTTATTCGAGGAGAAATTTTGTCTTTGGTTGGACCAGGTACCTCTGCCTTGAACAATTGGACACCGCCAACGCCGAGAAAAGGAAATACGGCAACAGCAAGAGCTATTATGCCCATGCCTCCGAGCCACTGGGTCATATGACGCCATATTTGCAGGCTTTTTGGAAGAATTTCTACGTCTGTTAGTATCGATGCACCTGTTGTTGTAAATCCAGACATGGTCTCAAAGAATGCATTTGTAAAACTGGGGATGGAGCCAGAAATAACAAAGGGCATTGAACCAAAAGTTGCAAGACATATCCATGCAAGAGAAACTGTGAGAAAACCGTCACGTATTGAAAGCTCAGAAGGTTGTGACTTTAAGAAAACTGACGGCAGCCCAAGGAGCGCTAGTCCTGCAATATGAAATATAAGCAGGTAGGTTTGACCATCTTTATGATAAAAAGAAAAGGCGAGGGGAATAAAAAAACATGCTGCATTTATTAAACATAGCCTTGTTAACACATACAAAACATTGGTCGCTTTCAAAAATGGTCACCTACGATTATGAAAATTTTCGTTCAAGTTCTGGAACAGCTTGAGGCAGAGCAAAAACAATAACCCTGTCACCTTGCTTTATGACGCTGTTTCCATGTGGCACAAACGACTCACCATCTCTTACTATAAAGGCAATAACAGAGCCTTCAGGCAGTTTTATTTTGCTTAAGGGCTTGTCTGTTATCTTTCCCTTTTCTTTAATCTCAAATTCAATTCCTTCTGCTTCTATACCATGAAAAGAAACCACCGAAAGTATATGACCTCTCCTTATCAGACGAAGAATGGCGTTTGCCGTAGATAGTCGCACGTTGACCGTAGAATCTATACCAATAACTGGCATGAGAGGCATATAGTCTATTTTGTTTACTAGAGAGATTGTCTTTTGTATACCTAAATGTCTTGCAAGAAGGCATGATATGATATTTTTTTCATCGTCTGATGTAACTGCTACAAAGGCATCCATTTCGAGTATCCCTTCCTTTGCAAGAAGATCTATCTCTGTGCCATCTGCCTGAACCACCATTGTCTTTTCAAACTCACATGCCACTTTTCTCGATTTTTCCTTGTTTACTTCGATGAGGGTGACCTTTTTATTTTTTTTCTCAAGACCTCGGACAACGCTTCGTCCTATCTTGCCACCGCCCAAAACCATTATTTTGTCAAGCCGCTGTTCTTCTTTGCCTGTCATCTTAAGAAGGTCTGTTAGATGTTCAATTCTGGTCGCTACAAACAGATGATCATTGTTGTTAATATAGTCTTCGCCTGTGGGTATGATGGTTTTGTTGTTTTTCAGTATTGCTACGACTCTGAACTTTTTTCTCAACTCTTCGGTCCCCATTTCTTTGAGTTGTTTGTTTAAATAGGGACACCTTTTGTCAAGTTTGATACCTACAACTAACATCTTTCCTTTTTCAAACTCTATGATTTCTGTGGCTGTTGCACGCATCAGCAAACGCAGAATCTCCTCGGCAACTTCTTCCTCAGGATGTATGAAAAGGTCTACTCCAAGTTCACCCGGTTTGAATATGGAATTACTACTGTAATATTCAGGGCTTCTTACCCTTGCAGCTTTCAATTTTACATTGTATTTTGCTGCAATCATACATGCAAAGATATTTATTTCGTCAGCGCCTGATGCGCCTATTATCATGTCAGTTTCATCAATGCCAGCCTCTTTTAATACCTCCTGGCTTGCGCCATTTCCTTCGATTACCATTATGTCAAGGGCATTTCGTATTTTCTCGCATTTGTCTATATCCATTTCAATGACGGTTAGTTCGTGTTTTTCGAGAGATAATCTCTGTGCAAGGTAAAAACCAACCTCACCACCACCTACAATGATAATCTTCATATACTGATTCCACCTCTCAAATTAAAAAAAAATATTACAACAGATAAGCAAGGTTATGCCTTATATATTAATCATCATCCTAATGTTTGTGCCTATTCCCACTTCAGAGGATATTTCAAAGGAGTCTGAATATTTTTTCATATTTGATAATCCCATGCCCGCACCGAAACCCATTTGCCATATCTTTCTTGTAGCTGTTGAATATCCTTCTTCCATGGCCAACTTAATATCAGCTATGCCCTGTCCTTTATCAGTTGAGTCTATAATGATTTTTTCAGGTGTTAACCGCAGGGTTATGACACCATGTTCTGCATAAGAGCATATATTTATTTCAGCTTCATATGTAACTATGGCAGCACGCCTGATTTCTTCCGCTGGTAAAAACATTTCCTGTAGGATGGCTTTGACTTGTGTGGAGACATTTCCTGCATTTTTAAAAGTTTTGCCCTCTACTGGAAATGATTTCTCAAAGATTATATTTTCAATTTGATTCGTTTGTTTTGCCGACTGTTTCAACGCAACCAACAATCCCTTTTTCGTATAGCCTACCGGCGGTTTCGAAGAGAATATATTTTGTACCTAAGATAGGGATTTTCAGTTCTTCGGCGAGTCTAATGGTTTCAGGCAAGGGACGCTTTCCACGCACTATAATGATGGCTGCAATATCGAGAACATCAGATGTGCGAACAATCTGAGGATTTGTTAGTCCTGTAAGTAGAAGACTACCTGCTTTTGCAAAAGCAAGGACATCACTCATCAGATCAGCACCAAAAGCAGTTTTTACCTCCATGCCTAACTGATCATAGCCGACATAAACCTCCGCATTAAGTATCTCTTTAACCTCACGTAGTGTCACTGGATTCTCCTTTTGGGCTATAATATGACAAAAAAAGGATTAATAATCAACCATAAATTAGAACAAATAAGATTGTATCAGGATTTATGTTACTTTACAGATATGTTTCCGTTAGAAACATACATAACATACATATTGAAATTAATATTCCAATAATTACACGTTGACATAGATGTATAATATTGGTATGCTCATCGATCATTATGACTATGTATTTTGCATATGATATTTTTAGATTGCATTTTTCATAGAATGTTTCTATGTTCTTCTCAATGTTATTTTCAGGGATAAATTAATTAAAATATTATAATTTATTCGAGGTAGTTTATGTATATCAACGCAGTTTGTCATTATTTGCCAGAAACAATTGTTTTAAATGAACATTACACGAATTTGAACGGATTGACCGATGAATGGATTTATAAAAGATCCGGTATTAAGCAAAGAACAAAGGCTGGACAGGAAGAGAACACAAACTCTATGTCCATTGATGCTATAAAAACTATAGAAAAAAATCTGCCTTATTCATTAGACGATATAGATTTAATCGTCGGCGCTACATATACCCCGTATGACACTGTTGGTACCATTGCACATGCTGTGCAGGGACATTTCAACATCCGGGACGCAAAGGCAATTACAATTACCTCGGCATGTTCATCTTTTATCAATGCCATCGAGATTGTGGAAGGTTATTTTGCAATGAATAAGGCTGAAAAGGCAATTGTCATTGCTGCAGAGCACAATAGCGCATATAATAACGATGAGGATGAGCAGTCAGGGTATCTGTGGGGTGACGGTGCCGGGGTTGTTTTTATATCAAAGAAAAAATATTCAACCGATGATCTGACTATCCTTGACTTAAGCACAACAGGTCTTGGAAATATTGGCAAGGGCATCGAAGGTGTATACTTGAGGCCAAAAAATGGTGGTTTAAAAATGCCCTACGGCAAAGATATCTTTATTCATGCATGCAAATACATGGTTTCTGAAGTAGAAAATATCCTTAAAAAAAACAAATTCAAAATCGAGGATGTAAACTATCTTATACCTCACCAGGCAAATGTCAGGATAATTGACAATGTTGCAAAAACGCTCGGATTGAAAAACGGTCAGCGTATTATGAACATTGAAAATAACGGTAATACAGGGTGTGCAAGCACTGCTATTGCGCTTTCACAAAATTGGGACAGATTCAACAAAGATGATTTGATTGTGATCACAGTTTTTGGAGGAGGGTATTCAAGTGGTGCAATGCTTCTGAAAAAATGATATAAATTGTTATGGCTTTAAGAAAAAATGATGTTTCGAATGACTTTACGCTCAACGCTTTCAGAGAATCAATAAAATCATTTCTACGTCAAGATAATATAGAAATATCGACTGCTCTTGTGTCTTATGGTTTCTTTGCAATACTTCCTTTAAACCTCTTTACAGTTAGAGGTTTTTGTTTTCCCACCAGCTACAAGTTTACATGGGGCATTTTATGCCTTACAATGATTGTTGAATCCATTATGAAGATCAATGTTTCATTGAGAACCGTATTTCTTAAAATATTCAATATTGAATTTGGCATTATAAAGGAGATATCTTCAAGATTTAAATCAACAAGTGGCGGTATTTGATGCAAATCGATAAGACAAAAATAGGAAGCGAAAAATGGATACAATAACCTTTCCTCAAAATCTTAGCAGTGTATTGATAGAGATCGTGAAAACCGGTATTGTCATCACTGACAGAGATGCAAATATCCGTTTTGCTAATAACATGGCATTGGAGTTGCTGTGTTATGATAAAAGTTCTATCAAGGGAAAATCTATTGATATAATGTTTCTCCCAGAGGATACCGACATATTTTTGAAAAATCTCTTAAAAATTACACGTGAAGGCAATGGTTTTGAAGGGGAAGCGCTTTTACGCAGAAAAAATGGAGATAGGTTTTTTGTCAATCTTTCTACAGCCTTATACAAGGGCAATTCAAATGGCGTTGAATTTATCATTTTTACATTTCAGGATATTACAAATCTAAAGGAAATGGAGAAAGAAAGCTTAGGCACAGAAGGACTTATTGGTCTTGAAATGATGACAGATAATATTTCTCATCAGATTCGAAACCCCATTGTTTCGATAGGTGGCTTTGCATTAAGACTGGCGAGAGAAAAGGTGTCTGATGAAGAATATGCACATTATACAAGGGTTATTCACGATGAATCGAGGCGTCTGGAATACATAATAGACCGGTTGTTTGAATTTGCGAAGATTTCTCCTGCTGGTTATGCACCATTATTACTATCTGAAATAATCGTTGGCGTTGAAAAGTCATTGCGTAATCACCTTGAAAATTCTGCTAATGTTTTATTCCCAGAACCAGAAACGCTCTCCACAACCCGTCTTTTCGGCGATCTTGCGCTATTGATCCGAGCTGTTCAATGTATTGTTCAGAATGCAATAGAGGCGGTGTCTCAAGATGAAGAGGTAATCGTTGAATGCAGTGATATTGGAAATAAGATTTATATCACTGTAAAAGATAATGGAAACGGGATTTCATCGAAGGACCTTCCTTATATATTCGACCCTTTTTTTACAACCAAATTCAATCATCTGGGTTTTGGCCTTGCAATGGCAAAACGTATTATCCAGGAACATAAAGGCCAGATAAACGTTGACAGCGTGCCTGATAAAGGAACGAGGATTACGATCGAGCTTCCGAAAGAAAGGCGTAGAGAAATCAGGACAAAGCTTCTTTGAAAAGAATGTTTTAATCCTGTCGTTGTCCTGCCAACTGTTTCAATGTCTGTTCAAGTTTCTTGAGTTGCACTCCGTAACCAGCCCAATCTCCCTGTCTTTGCAAGGCCTTTGCCCTTTCAAATATTTGAGCAGCCTCTTTTGCAAGGTCATGAACAGAAATCTTTTTATGTGTCACTGCATTAGTTGTTATCCCTGAGACGGGGGTTGTTTTTCTGCCGCCAAAAAGGACGGACAGTGCACGTTCAAGATTTTCTTCCATTACAACATCGTTTTCATAAGCGATTATGACCCTTCTAAGTTCAGGTAAACCGCCTTTATCTTCCGCGGCAAGATACAAAGACTGTATGTAGAGTAACGATTTTTCAATGGGTATAATTAAAAGTTTTCCCCTGATGACCTGAGAACCCCTTTGTCCCCATAGTGTTAATTGTTGCGAGATATATGAATCCTGGTCAATCCTTGCATCAACCTGTCTTGGACCGAATACAAGCCTGTCTCTTGGAAATGTAAACACAATGAGCTTTCCGTAATTATCGTCGTCACAGCGGGCAGCGAACCATGCTGCGAGGTTGTCGCGCTTTGCCGGTGTGTATGGAATCAGAAGAACAAATTCTTCTGTTTTTTCTTCCGGGAGTTTCATAATCAGATAGTTTGCATCCATAGGTTTATCATTGTGAACAGGCACTTCCCATAAATCTTCTTTATTGTAAAAAGTCTTTGGATCGTTCATGTGAAATATTGCATACATTGCAGTTTGAATATCAAAGAAGTCCCTTGGGTATCTTATATGTTTTTTCAGGTCTAAAGGCATTTCCTTGATATCTTTGAAAGTACCAGGAAAAATATTGTTGTAAACCTTTATTATCACATCGTCTATATCGCTTATATAAAAATCGACTTTACCGTTGTAGGCATCAATTATTACCTTTACGGAATTTCTCATATAGTTTATCCTGTTTTTAAGGGGCTTTGAATAAGGCATGCGTGATGATACGGTATAACCGTCAATAATCCAGTAGATTTTACCGTTTTCCCCTAAAACAACGTAGGGGTCGGAATCAAGAAGCACGAAAGGTATGATCTTTTGTGCCCTTTGCACGATGTTTCTATTGTAAAGAATGCGGCTCTCATTTGTTATTTCTGAAGATAGTAATATTTTTATAGTGTGAAAATACGATGAAAAAATAGCCCTTCTAAACAGTGAATCAAGCTTGATACCGTTAGTTTCCTTGTATGATGTATATATGTTGCCCTCTGATGTAGGGTAGCTGAATTCCGGAATCTTTGTGTTAACAATAACATAATCGCTGGTAAGTTCGCTGTAATATATTTCAGGGGTTGTTACCTTGATACCCGATGAAGAGGATGGGGGGATATCCTTGATGGTGAATTCCGGAAGCCCATCTTTTGATATTCTGCTTACAGGACCCATTACAACGCCATTGCCATGGGTGAACACAAATTTCTCGTTTATCCAAGATTTACTGGGCAGGTCATTATACGACAGTTCTCTTGCAGAGAGCATCATCTGCCTGTATTCGCCGTCAATCGTGTAGCGGTCATTATCTATGCTGTTAAAACGGTAATATGTCCTGATTTGTTGAAGTTGGCTGTACGTTTTTAGCAGAGGCTTTTCGTCCCAAAGCCTGATGTTTTTGATAGTTGTTTCATTCTTTTTCAAATCGCTTGCGGTAAGATTAAAAGATACATCGAAAGGAATTGTCTGGACGCGTTGAAGATTATAACCATATTTAGTAAAGTCGATATGGTGCCTGATGTACGGCTCCTCCATAGCCTGTTCATTGGGTGTGACCTTAAAATTCTGAAGAAGCCCTGGATAGGCCACAACGCCGATAAGATAAACAGCAGCAATCCCTATTATAGGATAAAGGGCAATTTTAAATCTTTCTTTTATGATTGCAGTTGAGATTACTATTCCGCCGATTAGAGTTAAAGGGGCAAGAATGTTTAAGGCAAGAAGCCTTGCGTTTACATCGGCATAACCAGCGCCTGAAATAACCGAATGAGATGAATAAAGCATTCCGAATCTGTCGAGATAAAAACCAAAAGCAAGTCTCGCGAAAAACAGAAAAACAAGAATTGAAAGATGTTCTTTTGCCCCTCTTACAAGCGCTATCCTATTGTTCGGAAATAGAAAACCTCCGCGTGCCAAATATCCTGCACCTATTATCAAAATGGTAAAGAAAACTGTGAAACCAGCATATGCATTAATGGCTTCGTATAATGGAATTCTGAAAAGATAAAAACTCAGATCTCGATTGAAGATTGGATCTAATTTTCCCGTATCAATATTGTTAGCGAATACGAGTACCTGATGCCATAAACCGCTTCCCCACAAAGCACTTATAATGCCACCAAAAAAGGCGACAGCCATGCCAAATACCTTAAACAGGCCACTGAACCTGTTTAGGTTAAGAGAAACATTCATCTGTCCCATGAAAGAGACATCGATTGGTGGCACTTTTACCCTTGATGCTACAACGACATTGATTGCGACAAAAATGAAAAAGACGGCTCCAAATATTATGCCAATAAGAACTTCCGCAGATAATACCTTTGTAAAAACACTTTCAAATCCTAATTCGCTGAAAAACAGCCAATCCACATATAAGCTGAGCATCTTTCCCGCAGAAAAGAAAAAAACAATCAAAATCCCTGCTATGATATATCTTGCCAATTTATTGAGTGTCACGGTCACCCCCGTTCAAATATAAACAATTTTTTAATGTTTGCTGCGTTGTGGAAAGTCGAAACCCTTCAGAATTGGGAGTTGTTTTCATTACCTGTTTGTCATTCCCACAACATCAACAACACTGTCATTCCCGCATGCCCCAAAACACTGTCATTCTTGCATGCCCCAAAATACTGTCATTCCCGCATGCCCCAAAATACTGTCATTCCCGCATGCCCCAAAACATTGTCATTCCCACAACCTCAACAAAACTGTCATTCCTCTATGTAAAAAAGCAAGCCCCTTTTTTTATATTAATGAAAATA
>ERZ795049.2054-NODE-2054-length-24474-cov-4.436382_pt1 | contig 24474 bp, 15 predicted proteins | sample MGYA00375133_ERZ795049 | MGnify/ENA primary metagenome ERZ795049 (study PRJEB30178, sample SAMN05720147) | activated sludge metagenome | isolation source: anaerobic digester from wastewater treatment plant | place: Japan | collected 2015-04-20 ... | reverse complement strand
GCCATCGCCCGTTCGGCGGATCATGCCGGCCAGTGGATCGATGTGGAGCAGGGAGATGGCCAGCGGCCGTTTGGGGAACCCGTGAATACAACCGCGGCAGGGAGGGAAAGCGAAGCGTGAGTGCGAAGGTCGCCATGGCCGTTTCGGCCCATCCCGATGACATCGAACTGATGATGGCCGGGACATTGATCCTGCTGGGTGCGCAGGGTTATCAGATGCACATGATGAATGTGGCCGATGGTTCCTGTGGCACTGCCAGCCTGCCGGTCGGTCAGATTATCGAACAGCGGCGGCAGGAGGCTCAGAATGCGGCCACGACGATCGGAGCGTGTTATCATCCGCCCCTGGTTCACGATTTCGGGATCTATTACGAACCGAAACTGCTGGCGAAATTGGCGGCCGTCGTTCGCCGTGTCAAGCCAACCATTCTGCTGCTGCCGGCGCCCGAGGATTACATGGAGGATCACATCAACGCCTCGCGCCTGATGGTATCGGCCGCCTTCACCCGCGGAATGGCGAACTTCACCACGGATCCCCCCACGGCGCCCTACGACGCACCCGTGGCGCTGTACCACGCCCTGCCTTGGGGCTTGCTCGATCCGCTGCGGCGGCCGGTGCCGGCCGAACTGTTTGTCGATATCGGTTCGGTGCTCGACAAGAAGACCAGCATGCTGGCCTGCCATGTCAGCCAGAAGGATTGGCTCGCCCAGAGTCAGGGAGTCGATTACCTCAAACTGATGCGGGAGATGGCCGCGCAGGTCGGCTCGCATGCTCGCCCGGGCTCATATGCCGAAGGGTGGCGCCGACATTTGCATCTGGGCTTCGCTCCGCAGGACTATGATCCGTTGTCGGAGGCGCTGGCTGATTTTCTCATCGGGACGGTTCATACGCCCGAATAAATTCACGATGGTAATCCCAACTGAATCCTCATTGTAATGGAGTCAACCGTCATGCCGAGTCAGATCATTGAGCAAGCACGCAGCGCGAGTCGAAACCTGCAGGACCGCCCGTTGAGCCGAGTTGCGCCGGAGTGGTGGGATTACACGACACTCGATGCGGAGCTTCTGGAAGAGGCGGCCCGGTTGGATGTCGCCGACATCGCGGGTCTTGCGCGCGACGGCTTTCGGATTGTCTTCCATGACACGCTTGAGGAATTCTACCTGGCCGAGGCGCTTGAATACATCGACGCCTGGCGTCAGGCCACGCCCGACAGCCCAGCCGGGATTTGCGGACCCATCGGTCCGACCGAACAACTGCCGCTCGTCGCCGCGTTGGTGAATGAGCTGCAACTAGATTTGCGCCACGCCTTTTTCTGGGGGATGGATGAATGGGTGATTGACGGGCGTTCAGTTTCAAGGGATCACCCCTTGTCCTTCGCTCGGGCCGATATGGAACTATGTTTCGATCGAATCAGACCGGAATTGGCCATGCCGGCCGAAAATCTGCATTTTCCCACGGAAGATCCGAAGGATTATCTCAGCAGCTGGGATCAAGCCCGCTGCGTCGTCATGCAGGGGGGCCAGGGCGAGGTTAAACACTGGGCCTTCAACGATCCCCTGCGCCGTGAGGGCCCATGGAAGGAAGCGCCCCCGACCGCCGAGGAATATCTGCGGCTGAGCACGCGGGTGGTCGAGCTGCATCCGCTCACCCTGATCCAGAATGCGCGGACTTCGGGCGGCGGCAATCTCACGCTCGTGCCGACCCATGCCGTGAGCGTCGGCCCGCGCGAAACCTGGCGAGCCGAAAAGGTTTCAATCTGGCATGCCGGCACGCATGACAATCCCTTTGGCATGCGCCTGACCACATTGATGATCGCGAAACAAATTGTGGACACTGCAGTTCCGATGTCACTGCTGGGGCTGCATCCCAATGTTCAGTTTAACTTTTACCGCCCCTGCCTGGGAACCTGCGCCGTCGAAATGCACTGATTATCTCACGTGTGAGGGATCCGGGCGAATCTCCGCGGCAGGCAGATTTAGAATTCCCGCAAAGCCGGCAGGGCATTGCGGGAATTTCATTCCATCTGCCCGGGGCTATTGCTGAAGCAGGGCCTCGAGGCGCGCAAGATAATCATCCAATGCCGCCGGCTCGGGCACCGCGCGATCATAGCTCGCGCGCGAATCGTCAATCAGACGTTGCATTTGGTCCAGCGTTTCCAAGGTCTTCGGCGTGGCATCCGAACGATTGGCTTCCACATTGGCTTCGATTTCGGCCAGGCGCTTCAGACCCTCGTCGCGTATCTGGAGCAGAGTCTTGACCTGTTTCAGCAACGGCGTGGCCTGCCCCTCGTAGTATTCCGGTTCCATCTGCTCGACTTTGGCCACTTCCTCCCCCAGGTTGGGGTAAGGCACGCGCACCGCCGAATAATTGATCCAGTCCTGCGAGAAGCGGTTGATCGCGGCCGCGTTGGCGACAACCCAGTCGCGGAGGTCTTGCAGGTCGTCGGCCAATTCCAGCGGGGCCTCCTGGCCGAAGAATCGATCGTGGATGCGCTGTTGGAGTTCCTCACCCGCGAAGATGGGTTCCCATGTCAGTTCGCGATAGACGAAACCGGTCAGCAGGTACGGCAGGCGATCCATCGGATAGGGGATTTCGTGGCTGTAAAAGTCCGCGGTGGAGTAGCCGGGTTCGTAGGCCGGCAGATAGCCGATGTATCCCTCGCGCGCCGCTTTGGAGGTCATCTCCACCATTTCCCGCAACGGCCGGGAATAAAACGGCCCCCAATGGATCATCCGGCGTGAGATGTAGACCCCGGGCACGCGCTCTCCCAGGGTGGTCGGGAAGGTCCAACTCCAGCGACAATCCAGCCACTCGAAACGTGGATCATTCATGCGGGTGATCTGGGCATAGAAATTCGGATCGTCTTTGTGTTCGTCATACCCGACGTTGACGCACAGACCGAAGGTTGGGTGTTTCCGCCACAACTGTTCCGTGAACTGCTGCACAAAGCTGATCAGATATTCGCCGTACATTTTTGAGCCGTGCGAGTCGACAGGAACCTGGCATTCATCGCACTGACATTCCCCATGTTCGTCGCGCAGTTCAAAGAAGAAGCCATCGGCCTCAGGCAACGCATCCGCCATCTCCAGGAAGTATTCCATGTGTCGCTGGCGGATTTCGGCATTTTCCGGGCAAAGTCCCCCGACCCCCACGGCGGCGGCGTCTTCCAGACCCTCGCCGAGGTAGGCCACGGTCGACCACGCGAAGACCCCGGATCCCAGGTACAACTTAAGCCCCACATCATGGGCGGCCTGGATGATTTCACGGATCTGCCCGGTTTCACGGATGACGGTCCCCTGGGATGCATCCCGATCAAATGTCTGCGGAAATTTTTCACTGGGGAACATCCCCGAAACCCAGAAGTAGACCCGTTCCATCCCGTCACGCGCAAACCCTTCAAAAACTTTTCTCCAGTCCTCGACCGTGTACTGCGGCATCACGCCATAGATGGCCAGGCAGTAGGTGCCGCGCACAAGCATCTGGGGCGAGCGAACCACGGAAGGGGTCTTGAGCGAGAGGTCGCCAGCGGAGCCGTCGATCAGAAAATCGCGCAGATAATGCGCCCCGTTCAGCACACCCCGCTCGGTGGAGGAGACCACGGCCATGGCCCGGCGACCGTCCGGCAAATCGACCGCCGCCAATGAAAAGCCGTGGGGATCGGTGAAGTTCGCCCGCAACAGCGCGGGGTGGGCCTGAATCAGCTCGGGATACGTTTCCCGCAGTGCCGTCAGCGTCGTCAGCAAAATCGTCGTCTCGCCGGCCGGGGCGGGTGCGGCGGCGGCTTCAGTGGGTCGTTCCCGTGGCAGAACAGTTCCACCGCTCCACCGCTCCACGGTTTTCGTGATCACGCCCGCCGCCAGGTCAAGACATACACTCGGCGGATCAAGCAAAACGATGCGGGCGGAGGGCTCTCCGTTCGCTATCAACGGCAACGTCTCCTCGGCCCGGAGCAATGCCGGGAGCACCGTGATCAGGCCCAATCCGATCACAAACCTCAAACTCGCAGGGCAGTTGAATCTTGCGTCATGCATCATGAAGAACATGGCTACCTCCTGTGGGTTAATCTGTTCGAAGAGGGCTCTCAGCTCAATACAGGGAAGTTAAAACCTTTTAATAAAAGAGCGCGATTGTCAACTCCATTCCGGGCACTGGCTTTCAATCGCTCTGGCCAATGCGCCAGTTTTATTTCTCCAGAACGATCACAATGTCGGCCAAGTCGTCAGATCGGGTCGGCAGGCTTAGATATCCATCCGCATCCCTGGTCCGCAGCTCCAGCGGTTGCCCCGTGTCCAGCAGTCGCGCGCGCGCGAAACCCAGGCGGGCGCCGCCGGGCAGCGTAAGACTTCCACTCTCCGGTGGCGCGAGCACATGCACGTAAACGCGGCCGTCCTTCTGTGTCGTTACGCCCCAGGGTTGGGGCGCGATGGGGCCGCCGCGCGTGCCGTAGATCGACTCGCCGTGAGCGGCCAGCCAGTCGCCGATGGCCTCCAGTCTCTCGACAAATTCAGGCTGGATTGTGCCGTCGGGGCGTGGACCGATGTTGAGCAGAAAATTCGATCCCATTCCGGCCGCCCGCACCAGATAATGAATCAACTCGCGCGTGCTCTTGTGCGCGTGATCGCCCGCATGATAGCCCCAGTTGTTATTGATCGTCTCACAGGTCTCCAGTGGCAGGGCGCCGATGCGGGCATCCTCGCTGAACCCGGTGGTGTTGGCGCCGGGCAGATCCTTCTCGAACATCTGAAAATCCTCGCCCGGAAACGGCTCCAGGTGGTGATTGTTGCCGATCAGAGCCGCCGGTTGCAGCCGATGAATATGCTCGTAGGTCTCGGTGAGACGCCAATCAATCTGGGTCTCGGTCGGAGGCGCGTCTGGCCGATCCAGATGCTTGATGCGCTTGATCTGCTGATCCCACCAGCCGTCGAACCAGATCCCGGCCACTTCGCCGTAATTCCCGCCCAGCAGTTCCGTAAGCTGCGCGAGCATGAAATCGACGTAGCGGTCGAACTGGCCCCCTTCGGCGCGACCCGCGCTGTGGCCGGTATTGCCCAAAGGAAAATAGTCAGGATGGCGCCAGTCCAGGTGTGAGTAATAGAAGAAGAGTTTCAGGCCCTGGCGGCGGCACTCCTCGGCAAGCGGCTTGAGCAAATCCTTGCCATAGGGCGTGCTGCGGACAACATTGAATTCACCCGCCTGCGAGTCCCACAACGAGAAACTATCGTGATGGCGAGTGGTAATCGTGATGTATTTCATCCCTGCCCGCTTGGCCAAGGCGACCCACTGTGCCGGGTCATAGCGGACGGGATTGAATTCCCGGGCGAACTTGTCGTATTCGACAATCGGGATGCCCTCCACTTCCATGACCCACTCACCCCGACCCGGCACGCTGTAGACGCCCCAGTGGATGAACAGCCCGAATCGGGCGTCTTCAAACCACCGGCGCGCCGCGAGATTGGATTCGGCTGGGGTATAGGTTGCGTTTGATTTAGCCGACGTCTCGGATGGATTCATGGCTGCCTACCTTTCCTTTGGTCTCCGCGCTGAGCTTCGATTCATTCTGACGCCGCATCCTCGGGCGCCAGACGGTAACGGCGGCTCTCGCCCTCGGGAAGCTCAAAGCTGTAACTGAGGCTCCATGTCGCGTTGGCGGGATTGCCGTCGGTCTGGCGGATGAACTGGCGTTCCGAACTGGCCTCCAGCACCTGCCAGTCACCTTCACCCTTGACCTCCAGCCGGTAGGGACCCGGGCGACTCAAGTTGTCGATCGTCACCGGCCACCAACCGTGCCCCGCCGTCATGGTCCACTCGGCCCGGTCTTGCTCCGCACGAATCAGCGGCAGGTAGGAGCGTTGCTGGTGACCCTCGTGCACCATAATCTCGGGGCGGCTGCGGGCCACCCAATGCGCCAGCGGCCAACTGTCTGGGTAGTTCATCAATTGTTCGCGCAGGGCACGGTTTTCGCCGTAGTAATCTTGCGCCTTTTGCGGCAGAACGCTCATTTCCAGCCAGGTTTCCACGTAGTCTCCTGGCTCCAGGCGTTCCAGGCTGGCGGGGGGCGACAGCTCCAGCACCGCGCTCTCGGTGCGATTGCTCGTCCCGTACACGGCGTAATGGATCGGCACATCATCCCGACCTCCCAAACGGGCCCGCCATTCGCGTACGACCAGCATCCGGTTGGCCCACGCCGCATGGGGAAAGCGGTCATCTTCGGGCTGAGTGCCCATCAGCGCGAACCAGGGGTTCGCGCCGGCGACGGGTTCGTTTCGGCGACTGTAGCCCGCCGCCTCGCCCATCGGTGGCGACCACTGTTCGGTCAGGCCGTCCTCATCGCCGCGCGCCATGGTGGTGAACAGGTTATCATTGTAAAAGTCCGCACCGAGCTGAAAGAACGCCAGCCGTTCAAATTCGACAGCCTCCAGGCAGTCATAGCGTATGTGAAAGACCGCCCGGAAAAAGTCGTCGCTGCGCCACGAATACGTCGTCACGTCGCTGCGGATGCGGCCATCGGCGTAGGATCCGCCGTAGCTCACTTCGCTCAGAACCGGCCCGGCCTTGTGATAGAGCGTCTTCTGCCCATCGGGCAGCAAGCGCCATGTCGGATAGATTCGGTCGCCGGGCCGCCTATCGCCGGCTTCCAACTCGCGCATTTGCTGTTCGAATTGCCTCCGGTCAGCCTGGCTTTCCGGGGTTTCAACCACCAGGAAGTCCGCGCCTCCCACATTTGTCGTCCAGACCCATTTTTGCGGCTCTTCGCTCATCCCCCAGACGAATGCCGGGCGGATGTCGTCCACCACCGAGCGCTGCAAGTTGACGCTGGGATCGTAACAGATCGCCTCGCCGAAACTGCCCAGGGCAACCTGTTCCCATAGCTGGTTGCCGCCCCAGCCGATCAGGCAGAGCTGGGCATGGGAGATCGCCGGCACGCCGGCCCACAGCGCGTTGACGCGAACCAGTTCCAGGCTGCGGTCGCCCGGAGGCGCCGCGAGCAGGGCAATCGCCCGTGACCAGTTGCGCATCACATGCCAGTTTTTGGAGATTTGCACCGGCAGCCCCAACGGTTCGCCTCCGGTCTCCGGATCCGTCAGGTGTGCGCTGAAGCCGATCAGATTCTTTGTGGTTCGGTCGTTGGTATTGGTATGGAAGTCATAGTCTTTCTGGAAAATGATCCGCCCTTGCTGGGTGGTCGCCAGATCGTGGTTGAGCGCCAGCGCCGTTCGCTCCTCCGACCACAGGTCGTCTTGCGCCGGTAACTCCACGACGTGCGCCCACAGCGTCTTCGAAAAGCTGACCGGCAGGGGCTGGCCTTCAGCCGTTTGAGCGCGCACCCCAAGCCCTTTCTCTGTCCGCACACGATCGCTGTGGGCCAACACGCCTGAACGCCGGGGAACGAGCACGCAGGTGAACGAGAGCGGATCGAACGCGGCCCAGGCGCCCAGATTGCGGGCCACGCAGGGTTGCCCATCCTCGCTCCAGGCGATCGACCAGTCGCCATCCGCCGCGAACAGCGCCGCCAGGCCGCCCGATTCGTCATTGGTCGCTGCCCACCCGGTCACGACCTGGCTCATGCCGGGCTCCGCCGGGCGCCACTCGGCAGGATGCGAATCCTGTACCCAGCGCGTGTCCTGCGCCTGACCGACGGGCAGATCGATCCCGATCCGCAGCGGACGTCGTCCCGAGACCACATCGTAATCCAGCGTGGTGTTCAGGTGCAGCGTCACCACCATGCAATCGGGCCAGCAGGCGAACCTGAGCGAGGCGTTCAGCCCTTCCAGCGGTTGGCCTTCTTCATCGGCGAATCTCACGTTAATGATTTCGAAGTGTTGCAGCCAGCGGCCGCCGTCGATCAGGCGCAGCCCCTGCCAGATCACATTGCGCTCGGCAAGGGGATTCCACGCCCCGGAAACAATGCGGTAGCGTCGACCCGCGACCTCCATCCACCAGTCAAGTTTCACCGGGGCCAGGGTTTCGAGCACATCCGTTTGGTGCAGGGCCGCGGCTGCCGAAGAGGACGCAATCGCCCCCAATCGTTCGAGCCGGGCGCCATGGACATTCAACAGCACTCCGTACTGATCGGTCCGGACGGCATATCGATAATCGGTCGGCTGCTCCACCCGTTGGGGATTCCGCGGCCAGAAGCTGTAAGTGTAGCCCTTCTCCATCGAATCCTCAGCCCTTGCATCTCGCGGCGCAAACATCGCCGTCAGCAGCGCGCATCCGCATAGCAGCGCCATCAAACGATATCCGACGCTCCCGCTGATCTCGTGCTGAACGGTTGCCATGAATATCTTCCCGCTGAACATGATGATAAGACGCAAACTGCGCGAGGCCGAGGCCTATGGGCGTTCAGTCTTCTGGCGCCGACACCGCTTCCGGTACGGGAACTAATTCGTGTTCAAAGTCCTGACTGATGCGCCTGACGGTAACCCACAAGGCGATGCCAAACACCAGCAGCGCCGCCCCCCCCACGACCGCCTGGCCCAGCAGCACCTTGCCGATGCCGAACATCAAGGAATAAACCGCCAGCACCGCCGCGCCCCACGATACCAGCGTGCGGCTCAGGCTTTCGGTCTCGTAACCCGGCTCCGTGAAGCGCCGGATAATCGGCTTCCAGAAAAAATGGAACGGCCGCGCACGCCGGACAAATTGCTCCAGGCGATCCGCCTCGGTCGGCGGAGTGAGCAGCGAGACCACTACCGCCACAACGGCGACCACCAGCATCACTGTCATCATGCGCGCGCCCAGCAGGTCGCTGTCCGAGCTCAGGTTGGATTCCGGGCCGAAAAGGTAGCGAGCCGGAGCATCGAAGATGCGGGCGAACAGCAGCAGACCCGCCAGCGTCCATCCCGAGACGGCCCCTGCCAGCTCCCCCCACGCGTTCAGGCGCCACCAGAACCAGCGCATCAACCCAACCAGCGTGATGCTCGATCCCACCACGTAGGAAATCGTCAGCAACTGCTGAATGTCGCGGGCGTAAAGCGAGATCACCGCCCCCATCGCGGCCATGAAGAAAGTCGCGGCGCGACCGACCATCACGTAATGACGCGACGACGCTTCACGTACCAGAAACCGCTTGTAGAGGTCATTGACGATGTACGACGACCCCCAGTTGAACAGCGTCGAGATTGTCGACATGAACGCCGCCAGCAGTGCCACGATCATCACGCCCCGCAGTCCCGTCGGCATCAGCGAGACGATCATCCGCGGGTAGGCGGCGTCATGGCTGACCCCCTCGCCCAGGTTCGGGATCAGCAGGATCGAGCACAGCGCCACGATGATCCAAGGCCAGCAGATGACGGCGTAGTAGAGCATCGTGTGCAGCAGCATGGCGAGCGAAGCATGGCGGCTATCGCGGCAGGCGAGCACCCGCTGGGCCTGATATCCCCCCGCCAACGCCACACTGATCCACAAAATGCCGAAATAGCCAATGGCGTTCCAGACGGACATCTGATTGCCGGCCGCGCCGACCGATGGGCGGATCAGCAGCTCACTGCCCGACCACTCCTCCAACGCTGTCAGCCGCTCAACCATCATCTCCAGCCCGCCCACCGCGCGCACGGCCAGGAAGGCGAGGATGATCGTCCCCACGGTGGCCAGTATGAACTGGAACAGATCGGTATAGACCACGCCCCACAGGCCCGACAGGGCGCAACTGACCAGCGCTACGCCGACGACAACGATCGTCGTCCACAGCCTGTACTCTGGGGGCAGACCCATCGCCTCGCGCGTGATCGTCTCCATCGCCTTGGTCACCCAGGAGATGATTAGAGGACAGAACAGCAGCGCCTGGGTAAAGCCCGACCATCCCCGAACCCAGGCTGCGGCGCGGCCCGAATAGCGCAGCTCGAGGAATTCAATGTCGGTCAGCACGCCCATGCGGCGCCAGAGCCGGGCAAACAGCACGATCGCCAGCGCCGAGCCGATCGCCGGCGCCCAGTACTGCCAGATGTAATAGATGCCATATTGGCGCACCAAGGCGGAAATCCACAGCGGGGTGTCTGAGGCGAAACTGGTGGCAATCATCGAGACGCCGGCGAGATACCAGGGCAGCGAACGACCCGATACAAAGAACGCATCCATGCTCCGGCCGGCCCGCCGGGTGAAGTACAGGCCCAATCCGATCGTCAGGAACAGGTAGCCAACGATCACCAGCCAGTCCAGGAATTGCAGGGAAGGTATTGGTGGATTCATAACTAGTCAGTTCCTTGGCGGTGGCGCCTTCGAGCGTGAATGGCAACCAGATAAATCGACTAACGGGAGGGGCGACCCAATCTGATCTGTGGATCAGGTCGAAACGGGAAAAAGACCCGATATATCCATATCTGAGGTTCGGGCATACCCTGCAATCTTCGACAAAGGCCAGGGCTTCATGTCATGGCGATCGTTGGCGCTCGATCACTCTTGCCTCTCGATCCCGAGAGCTGCTAAGGGCTTGCAAAGCCAGCAGCAACTGTGTGTGAATCCTTCCTGGAGATTCGACCTGTGAACGCTCGGCCATGCCGTGACAAGCTTCCTGGAAGGCTGGGTCCGACGTTAGTGCCAATCAGGATCCGGCCACGTCAAACCAATGTATTCCGTTCTCAACGAAAGGCCGTGCGCTGTGCTGCTGGGTCAGGATGGTAAACCGTTGTAATACTCAATGCAAGTGGAAATGTAATCTGTTACAAGAAGCCTTGGATTTGAGCAGGCGATGCGCCATGCTGGGGTTGTCCTCATCCCTGCCGCTCGCCGACGCGGCCGGCCAAGGTGAAAGGATTCGATGAGCGATCGGCCACCAAAGACTCCGCGCGCGGCGCATCGACGCGCCAGTTCAAACCTGGCTCCCGTCAAGACGCCCGCCACCTTGGCCGAAGTCGCCCGCCTGGCGGGATTCTCGACAGCCACGGTTTCGCGCGCTTTCAATTTCCCCGACAAGGTCAAGCCTGAGGTGCGTCAGCGCATCCTGGACGTGGCCAAACTGGTCCGCTATCGGCCCAACCGCCTGGTCAGCGGCGTGCTGCACGGGCGTGTCCCCATCCTCGGCGTCGTCCTTAACGTCCTGAACACCGCCTTCATGCCCGAGCTGCTGGGCGGCGTGTTCGAAGCCTGCGAAACAGCCGGCTACTCCTGCATGGTCTATGACTCCGCCGCGCGCCAGGAGCGGGAAGTCAACGCCCTCAAACTTTGCATCCAGCATCGCCTGTCGGGCATTATACTTTTTCCTGTCGATAATGAATCGCTCGAACGCAGCCAGATACTCACTGAGATTGGCGAACTGGATGTGCCGGTCGTGACGCTGATGTCGCCCATCGCCGCCCTGCCCGAAGCCCCGCTCGTTGGCAACGACGATTACAAGGGGGCCTTGGCGGCCGTCGGGCACCTCATCGAGTTGGGCCACCGCCGCATCCTGCATCTGAGCGGATCGGACGCCCACTACCGCTCATCGGATGAACGGCTGCGAGGCTATCGAGATGCCTACACCCGCGCCGGACTAGCGGTTCCCAGGGATCTGGTGCGGATCGCCGGCTTTGGCCCCGGCATGCAGACCTGGCGCATCCTGGAGGAGCTGGAATTCAAGGGGAAAACGCGCCCGTACACCGCGATCTTCGCCGCCAGCGACTATGTCGCGAACCGTGCCATTCAGTTCTTTCAGAGCAGAGGGATTCAGGTGCCTCAGCAGGTGTCGATTGTCGGTTTCGGCGACCTGCCGCTTTGCGAGCTGACCTGGCCGCCGCTGACCTCCGTCAATCAGGATTTCCACCGTGTTGGCGTGATGGCCGCCCAGGTCTGCCTCGATCGGGTAAAGCGGAAGCCAACCAACGAAGCATCGCCCTGGCTTGTTCCCGTGAGCCTGATCGTGCGCGAGAGCACCGGCCCGATCGCCCGAATCCGCAAGCGACCCTCTTGAATCAGCCTTATTCCTCAATTCAAGCGCATCTCAACGCGCTTATCGCCCCCGCGCCGTTCAGCGGTGAATAAGTTCCTAACTGAGCCTCCTGCAAAAGTCCAATTTCCCGCGAGAGCCGGTACAGAAAGAGCCAAGGCATGGAGCGAGGCCCGGCATCCTGACCAGCATGGATGGGGGGCCCGAGACGGCGAAAGCGGGGGTGTTATCCCTCAAAGATGACCGTGCCAAAGTACCTGGGCTGATGGAAATCGAGCTCTGGCCCGATGGGCGACCAAGCCGCCCAATGGGGATGGGAGGTGTGATCACCACACTTGAAAAAATTCGCCCGCCAGCACTGCCCATGGAGCTTCCCGAGCGGTCCGACATAATGTTCCAGTAAGGAGAATGGGATGAAGCAGCTTAATTCCCAAAGGGTTGGCTCCGTAAGTTCCGGTTCGACCCTCGCCGGCAAGGTGTGATGAATCTTCACCTGTCGGCCCAACTCAAAAGGCACGCTCGCGACCGTTCGATTGCGGCTCCAATCGCTCCCGTCGGCGGTTGAATACGACACCATGAGCGTTCCACCGCAATTCATCTCGAAGTTAAAGAAGCCTCTATCCGGCTTGGGTTGCACAAAGAACTCGACGCAGCTGTCTTCGCAAACCGGATCCTGATACCTGGTCCATAAACAGCGAACATAGCGGTCAATCACATGAAAGAAAAGGGATAGGCCCTTGTCGTCGTAGAGAACCCGCGTCCGAGTAATCGGCCGATGAGTCCCGCTTTGGGCATGAAAGTGGGTCACCTCGAGTACATCCCCTCGGCGCCAGGGATCGGAGTCCCATCCACTGGTCAGGTCAGGGGGATGTTCCGCGCGACGAATCGTGTATTGGATCACCTGTTCGGATGGAGACTGCATTTCGCCCATGTGGACATCCTGCCGGTGAGGCTCCTCCAGTCGAGGGTACAACGCGAACCGATTAGTCGGACAGGTCCCGGTTGTGGGGACTGTTGGGGTTGGGGGACGAGCACAATCCCGCTCCGCGCACTTCGGGCCTCTGACGATGCTATTGGACGGTCAGGAGAGAAACTCATTTGGTCTGTCAGTAATCGCCGGGAGCTTTTCCCGTGAGATCCACGTCCAAGCCTTGGGCGATCATGTACTCCCGCAACTCTCTCTCGTGGGGGCAGAGCTCGCCGTTGAGGCGCAGTCCGTCGATGGCGAGGTTCATGCTCAAGGCGACTTCATCATCGCCGGCTTCGACCCAATGCGGCGTCAGCATGGCATTCCAAAGCATGTCGCCAGGAGACATTCTGTATGTGAGCAGGTCCGCTTCGGTGATGCCGGGCGGACGGCGCGTATCGCGCCAGTTCATGCGCATCTCGTAGGGCGCCCAGCGTTCGGGATCCTGGGTGCCATGGAAGAACTTAGTGCCATAGATCTGCCACGCGACGACGTTGGTCGGATCGATATGAAAATTGGTGGAACACTGCCGCCCACTGATGAAGAAGATCGGGTAATAGCGTTCGAAAGTAAAGCCGGCTTCCTTGAGACGATCGAGCCAGGGGATCAGGCAATCCGTATCAAACCGGTGAAGCAGCTGACCGGGGCCGAAGAAATTGTTCAGTTTGAAGTGAGACATCTGAAACCGGCTTTCCATGACCTGCGCGAGGGACATGGCACGGAACCCCTCGGCAATGTCGGTCTTATCGAGCGAATCACCGGCGGCCCCGCGCCAGATGCGTGAGTCCGGGTCGCGACGCACCTCATCGACAACCTGATCGATGGGGGGAAAGGGGAAGTCGGGAAAGCGACATTCGCCATCGATGCGGAAATTGAGGAAACCCGCCCAATGCTGCCGGAAATCATCCCAAGTACACACCTGGCGTTGCATGCTTAGCTGTTCCATGGTCGAGGCATCTCCTGGTATCTGTCAAATGAGTAACAGGCCGTCGGAGGATCGAAAGCGGAACAAGGAGGGAATCAAGCGACAAGGCGAATTTCATTGCCTGTCGCACACCAGTTTTCCGTGATCAATCATCCATGACAGCGCTTCGAACACGGCCTGCAGCGAGCTGTAACGCGGCTGGTAGTTCAACAGTCGCCGGGCTTTTTCGATGCTGCAGTTCGGACTGTGGGCGATGTGGTCCCAGGTGAACCGGGCATCGTCGGGTGCGGCCGCCTCTTTCCATTCCTCCCAGGGGACGAACCGCAGCCGGGCGGGCCGGCCGAACCACGAAGCCACTGCCTCGGCGTAGCCACGAAGGGTGAGCGCCGCGGATGAAACGACATGGAAGCTTTCGCCCAGAGCGACACTGCGGTGGGTCAGGGCCTGCATGAAAGCCTGGGCGACATCGTCCGCATGAACGTGATGGACGGTTTCCATGCCCAGGTTGGGCAAAGCGACCTCTTCCCCCCGCGCAAGCCGCTGAAAGATCTCGGGGTTGAAATGTCCGGCCGGGTTAAGTGGCCAGTGCCCCGGCCCGACGATATGCCCCGGATGCAGGATCGTGGCCGGGAACCCCGTCAGCCGCGCCTCGCGCAAGAGATAAGCTTCAATCTCTGCCTTCCTGATGCCGTAGTCGCCAAAGGGGCGTCGGGGCGCCGCTTCCGTGGTGGGCACTTCGGCGGCGGGGCCGTGGACCCAGATCGTGCCGCAGTGTAGGAAATGCTGAACGCACCCGCGCAGGGCCTCGACCAGACTGCGGACGCTCTCGGGTGTGAAGCAGACCATGTCGATCACAACGTCGGGCTCCAGCGCCCGGACGCGTTCGCCAAAAGTTCCCGCGCGGTCTTCGGCTTCCCGGTCCGCCGCAATCTGAGTGACATGCGCCCATGCCGCATGCAGCAAGTACGGGTGCTGCTGTCCGCGGCTGATCTGGATCACCTCGTGACCGGCTTCGACCAGGCGCGGAATCAGATAGGTGCCGGTGTGGCCGGTGCCCCCGATAACGACGAGACGCATGGATGCTCCTTCCTGAACATGACCCGGGAATACGATGGTTCGCCGTCAGTCAGATCTTGGCCGGAGAGCTGGCATCAGGCGGTGGTGAGCACGATGATGGCTGCGATGCCGCAGAGCACACCCGCATAGCCGTAGGCGCTCAGGCGCTCGCGCAGGATCACAATCCCGACGAGCGCAACAACGGACAGACTGCCGCCGACGGCCACGGGAAAGGCCAGATAACCCGGAATGCCCTGGCCCAGCGCGCCGGTCAGGAGGAACCAGCCCGTCGAACTGCACAGGCCCATGATGCCCCCGATCAGGATTTCACGGGGCCGAATGCGCTGGCGCAAGGGGAGAAAGGTTGCAAGGGCGATCAGCAGCCCGGTGCCGTACCAGAAGCTCAGGTAAAGGTAAGCGTGGGTCTCCGCCAGGCCATAGTCCTGAAGTATCCGTGCCCCGAACTGGCTGAACCCATTGGTCAGAAATGCAATCAGCATCCAGCGATACCACATGATGTCGCAAACCTTCCGGGATTAGGATCGACCGGGGGCGCGGCCCGCGGTCGCCTGGGATTTGACGGTGGCCGGCGCCCCAGGCGCGGCAGCCACGGCGACAGGGGCGAGCCTGGCCAGGACGACCTTATCGCGCCACAGCAGGAACACCGACCCCAGCACCAGTAACAGCGATACGGGATGCTGCCATTTGATCTCCTGCTTCCACTCTTGATAGATTATCAGCGATAGTACGGCCGGGATCAGCGTGGAAAGATTGACGATCAGCCAACTGGTGGTGATCGGACCAAAGCGCACGCCGATCTGAAAGGTCAGAATGCCGAAGCTCGCGCAGGTGCCGCAAATGATCGCGACAATCACCGCGCTGCGCGTAAAGGGAGGGAACAGGCTTTCCCCCTGGCCCAAGACTTTGACGAAAAGCGTATAGCTCCACATCACCACGGCCGCCCAGAAGAACAGGGAAACGTTGACGGCGGAGGGGCGGCAATCGCGCAAATCAGCCAGCTTGTGCGTGATGCCCAGGCCAGCCAGAACCAGCAGGGCGATCACAAGCATCAACATGCCAACGGACATGAATTGAGTCTCACTTTCTGTCAACGGATCCGACCGGCAGGCAATCCGCGTCTTGCCGCGTGGCTGCCGTCACCAGGGCCGCGACGTGGTGGGCTGGGGTGTATTTTGGCACTCCGCAGCCAGGACTGAGGATCAGTCGCCCCCCGCCGGCACGCGCCTTTTCCATGCACCGGGCCGCCGCCGCGTGGATCTCCTCAGCAGGGCCGTTGAGCAGGAGCAACGTATCCACGTTTCCCCGCAGCACGATGCGGTTTCCGATACGGGCAAAGGCCACATCCAGGTCGACCATCGCATCGAGTTCAAAGCAATCGGCCCCGCTCGCTTCAAGGTCATCGAGCAGATGGGTCGAATTGCCGCAAACATGCAGGAAGACCTTGACGCCCTCGGCCTTCAACGCGGCAATCAGGCGCTGATCATAGGGCAACACCATCTCGCGGTAAAGCTCGGACGAGACCAGGCTGGCGGAAGATTCCCCAAACTGAATGGCGTCCACGCCGCACTGGGCCATGGCATAGCCATAGGCGATCGCCACTTGCGTGTTGAACTCGAGCAGGTCATGAAAGCGTTCGGGCTCGCGCAGCGCCACCATGATGGCCTGCTCAGAACCGAGCAGGGTCAAAGCCAGCTGAAACGGACCGCTGTCGATATTGGCCTCGACGAAAAGCCGGCCGTCCGCGAGCTCGACGGCCTTGCGGGCGGCCTCGAGCATCATGGGCATCCGCCCGTCCCGCTGCGGATCAGGGACGCGCAACCCGGTCAACTCGTCGATCGAGTCCAGCAGGTGGTGCTTGACGCCCCGGGGTTCATCATCCTCCGGAAGGATCAGCGCGCCGCCGAGGGCCTCATGCAGAATCCAGTTGTCACTGGAGATGTAAATGCCATCGAGACCCATCTGGTCCGAGACATCAATCACGGTCCGCGCCAGGGTGTGAGCATCGCCATGGAATTTCCCCTGGGGGATTTTCCGCAGCCAGGCGGCGTTGGCAAGCGTGCTCGCCAGCACCGGCGTCCTGTCGACGGGTCGCCCTTCAAGCAGATTCCGGATACGTTCTCTGCCGTTCATGATCGGGACAGGGTCCTTCCTGTGCGGGATCCGGGGCCGCAGCTTCAGGGATAATCCAGTTGCACGTCTTCGATGCCCTCGAGCGGTCCCGGGCCGTAGGGTTGCGTCATCCCTGCGTTGACCAGCGCCAGACGCCGGCGCAGTTCCTCGGCGAGATTTTTCCAACGTCGAATCTGGCGTGGATCTTCGAGCTCGGTCGCTAGTTCCAGAGCCTCCTCGCGCGCTGACTCCAGGGCCTCAATCGACTGCGTCTCATCCCCCGCCAGTTCGTAAAAGCGCCGAGCGAGTTGTTCACTGCCGTAGATGGCCGGCAAGCGGTTGGCGAACCAGTCATCCCAGGAGAGGCGCGGGTTCCAGGTGAAGTCCTCGAAAGCCAGGTAGTTCAGGTCGTTCTGCGGGCTAGCCGCGCCCACCTGACCGACGATGACCACCCCTTCGGGGCATCTTCGATTGCCCGCGCGCAGGTCTGCTGGATGATGTCGGGAATGAGCGCATACGTCTGGCCCGGCGAGCCCCACCACTGGCGCGGCTGGGACCAGTAGCTGCCCTGATGCAACAGGCCGATGGAGTGGGTGGCCCCGACGGGGGGCTTCAGGTCGGCCGGCCAACCCGCCGGGCTGCCGATCATGCCCGAATAAGTCCATTGAACGATGGCTTGCTCGGGATACTGCCGCAGGAAGGAGGGGGGATTCTCCATCATTTCGCGGTTGTAGCCCCAATAGGGACTGTAGGTAAACCAGATGGAGGGATTGATGCGCAATCCGGTTTCAATCACGGGCAATTGCGTGACCATCATATCCCAGAGGAAATTGGGGTCGTTGCCGGGTTTGGCGCGTTCGGCCTGACAGCGGTCGCACTGGCACTCAAAAAAGTCGCCGTGCTCGATGTTGACCCCGCCGATATCGGGGAAGGTTGTGAAGAACCACTCGGAGCCCTCTCGCAGGAACTGCTGCAAGGCCGGATCGCTGGGGCAAGGGGCGTCGATGGGTTGACCATCTTTGCCGACCATGCGGCGCACGTCGGGATGCTCTCGCAGCCAGGTGGTCAGACTCCAAGGAGAATCGCCACCGTGATAGAACCCACCATAGATGACGGTGCCGATGCCGGGAAGAATGCGCACGGCGTTACGCCGCGCATAGGAGGAAAGGCGCTGGGCGGACTCGACGCCGCCGTGCGAATCGTTGATGAATCCCCAGATGATCAGGCCGTTGAGCTTGTGGTCGGCGGCATAATCCACCACACGCTGAAACTGATTGAGATAGCCGTCGGGTTGTTCCAGATAGGGCTCGAGGGTGCCGTTGGGGTCAACCATTCTGGTCTGGTGAATGCTGGGGATATCCTCGTTCCAATTCGTCATGAAGTTCCAGTTCCACAGAATCCGCTTGGAGAACATCGGCGAGCGCTCGACATGGAGATTGGCTGGAACCGTGATGCCCTCGCGGTCGATTTGCGCGTGATAGTTCCAGAATTCGCCTACGCCATAGCGCAGCCCGCTATCGTCGGCGCCGATGATCCAGATGCCCGGCGAATCGCCCCGCGTGGCAATCACGAACCCCTCGGCATCAAGCCGGGCATCCTTGACTAGAGAAGGGACGTCAGTTGCGAACGAATTGAGATCGGCCTTCGTGCCGAGGTAGATCGGCAACTTGTCAACCGGCAGGGTCGAGCCGGTCGTCAGGAGGTCGAAGCTTACGTTGGCGTCGCGCTGGCCAAGGGCTTTCAGCCGTTCGGCCGGAACCTTGGCCGCTTCGGCGGCTACGATCACGGCGCGATCGGCCAGGGCAAATTGATCACTGCGAGCATTGGCGATCGTCAGGGTGTCAACTGCAAGGGCCGGTGCTGCCATCAGCAGCATCAGGGCTCCCAATATGAGCGTTCGTAGAGCGAAACCCGTGTAGCGAATCATCATGCATCCTTACTAGCCGAAAGTGAAGAATTCATCGCCGCCCTCATGAGGAAAGAGTTCCCATGCTCCACCTGGTTAAAGTCAGACGTGATCCTGTCCGAGCGCACGCTCAAGGTCTGGAAACCCCTGTGATAAAACCATGTAACACGGCCGAGGGGGGAAAGGTCAAGGGGAATCGGTCACGGATTTTTCCGGTTGCCTGATTCTGATAAAAGCCCGCACCAGCCGACTTTGAAAGCAATCGGAGGTGATCCATTGACCACTTGGAAGACGATGGACGCTTGTTGATTGTCTGTGATTGGCCGGTGGATCGCAGGTTACGCCCCGACAGAATCCATGGGCAAGGGGAGGGGTCGGGCGTGCCAATAGCGCGTGCGAAGAGCCTCTCTTCTTTTGCTTGTTTTCTTAGGTTAAATGCTTTTACTATGGCGGCCTCGATACTCTACACAGGACGCACGCGGGAAAACCTGAAAGGACGCTTCGAGCGATGAATCGGACCCTGAACTGTTGGCTGGTATTTGCCCTGGCGCTAGTGATCCGTCCCCTTGGCGCGGAGCAATTGCCCGCTTGGGATGCTCCCCAGTTCATGACCCTGATCGAACAGGGACGCCCCCAAGGCGCGATCATCCTGGCGGATCAGGCCACGGCCACCGAGGAAATTGCCGCGCGCAAACTGGCCGAGTGGTTGGGCGAGCAGAGTGGTGTCGAATTTCCCATTTTGCGGACCCGGGAGATGGATGCGCACTCCACAGGGAATTTTGTCCTGCTGGGGACTCCCCAAAACCAACCGCTGCTGGCCGAACTGGTGATCGAAGGCAGTGGCGGCGCGGCCGATCTGCCATTCCTTGATGACGAAGGGTTCGGCGTGGAGACCTTCAGCCGGGATGGCCGAAATTACCTGCTGGTCGGCGGACGCACTCCGGCGGGAGTTTTTCATGGCGCGATCTATGCGCGCGACTTCCTGTTTGACATTCTTCACCCTGTCGATCAGATCGTGGTGCGCGATGTCGAGCTGGTGCGAAACCCGGCTCTGCTTGAGCGCGGCCCGTACCTGTTGCCGCAGTACGGAGTGGTGCCGGAATACACGCTGGAGCACTGGAAGCATATCATCGATCGCATGGCGGAGGGGGGCCTCAACCGCATTTACTGGTGGGTGGCGGGGATGTATCCGTCCCCGCGATTTCCCGAAACATTCACCATCACCAATAGCAAAATGGGTGTTGAGGATATCAACACACTGATCGATTATGCCCACGAGCGCGGGATGAAATTCCTCGTCGGTGGCGGCGCCTTCTTCTGGCATGGCGTCGATGGCTATCTGGAGGATCATCCCGAGCTGGCCGCGACCTCGTCGGCGGGCATGTGTCCTTCCAACCCGGAAGCGCGTCGATTCATGCAGGCTTACTCGCTGGAATGGCTGGAAACTTTTCCCAAGGCCGACGGATTGTGGCTGGAGCCCCGCGACGAAGCGGGCGCGTGCTTCTGCGAGGATTGCCAGGTCCGGCTGGATGCGTTCAATTCGCGCGCGTATGGGCAGAATGAAATCAGCTTTCTCAAGGATCTGATGAAGCAGGTATGGGATCGCAATCCCGCGCATACCCTGGTCTGGTTGATTGAATTCCTTGAGCACAAGGACTTTTTCCCGCATCTGGACGACCCGCTGTATTTCGAAAGGATTCGCGAAATCCAGGATTCCCGCGTCAAATGGATGGTCGTTTGGGAAGCCTTCAACCTGCCGGGGCCGGGCAATGACCGACGACCGGTTCCCTTTTTCACGCGCAATGGGTTGCACTGGGACAAACCCTATTGGCCTAACCTGCAAAATGTGTTCGACCATGCGCGCATCTGCGCTGAGCAAGGGTATCTGGGCTATTCCAACGCCTGGGAAATCGGCTTTGCCAGCAACGACTGGTATATCCATGATGTGCCTTATCCCGTTGATATCATTCCCGAGGTGGTAACCCGGTTGGCATTCCGCGAGGCCTGCTGGGCTCCGGAACAATCCTGGGATGCTTTTACAGAGCGTGTTCATCGGTATTTCTTCAGTCGCGAGGCTCCGCGCCAATTGGCCGAGGACATCCTCTGGCTGAGGCAGTATATCACCGCGGCCAATCATGAATTTCGGTCGCCGATGGAATTCGACACCGAAACGGCTCTGGCGGATGAAGTCAGGCGCGTCGATCAACTTGAAGATCGGACTGAAAAGGCGTCCGCCCTGGAACGGCTTTCCGCCCTGGTCGATATTCTGGAGGAGACCCGCGCGGAGGCCTTGCCCCGGATGATAGAAATCGAGGCGCGGCTGGCGGAGATCGAACCGCAAGCCTCGCGCAAGACCCTGCAGACGCTCGCCATCATGCGGCGTGCGATTGATGATAGTCGGGCTGTCTATGCGACAGCCGTTCCCGATGATGCAACGCTCGACGCCGCCCTGGCCGCCGTGGCCAGGATGAAAGAGGGGGCAAGAGAAGAGGATGCCCGCAGGGACGCGGCGACCGACGTGTACCTCACGGAACATGGCCGCGCCGTTGCCCACGTCTATGCTCCGTTCGACAATGAATGGGCGGGGCGCCGCCTGGCCGGTCGACTCAAACAGTGGACGGGAAGCGATCTGACCCTGCAGTGCGCAGGGGCCAAGCCTGAAGGATCTGGCGACCTGATTGCCATTGGCACCGTGGAATCCAATCCCGTAGTGCGTGAGGTCCTGGGCGAGAATCCCCGCCTGGAGGGGCTCGGCGAAGAAGGCTATATTCTGCAGACCATACGCTGGAAGGATCGTCCCACTGTTGTTGCCGCCGGGCGAACGACGGCCGGCGTGAATAACGCCGTCAGCGAATTGATCACATGGCGCCTGGAGTTGAACGGTGAGACCGCCACGGTGCCGCTCGGACTCGACTTGGCTGAAAAGCCGGCGCTCCCTTACCGCATCCTCTGGTCGTGGGATGGCGAGCAGAATTGGCCGGATACGCTCGCCGAGTTGGACGTCCGCGAGGGCCCCAGCCCCGCGACCGATCGCGATGCGTTTCTGACGCACTTCCAACGGGCGATTGACTATGCGAGCGACCATAAGTTAAACGGCATTATCATTTGGGGCTTCATCCGCGACGAGCGCGGCGGCATCGAAACGTGTCGCGAGCTGATTCGTTATGCCAATCGCAACAACGTGCGCCTGTTGCCCGGGATCTGCACGCAGAGCGCCTACGGCGGATTCACCTATAGTAAGGATAGCCCGTTCAATCTTGAGAACTGGACTACGAAGCATCCGGAATTACGATTTGTACATCCCCGCACGGGCAAGCCCGATATCGGCATTTGCCCCTCCCAGCCCGAGAATATCGAATGGCTTCGCGAGGCGACTCGCTGGTTCCTGGAAACCTTCCCCGACATCGGGGGAGTGAACCTTGAAAATGGCGACTGGATGTATTGTATTTGCGACTCCTGCAAACTCGCTCGGTCCAAGCCGGGGAACGATCCCAACTTCTTCTGGGACCAGATGGCGTCCTATCAGCCCGTAATGGAAGAGATCCAGAGATTGCGTCCCGACATCTGGCTGACGTTCGCCACCTATGTGGGCTACACGGAAGCTGAGCTGTCGGGCACCATCGCGCAGGCGAAGAAAACCGGCTTCGGCGAAGGGGGCGAAGTCCCACCGAAAATGGTTTTTCAATTGCCCGCGGGCGGCATTTATCAATGGACGTTCACCAATATGGCCGGCGCAGGCGGCTGGCCCGATGGCGCGCGTCCGCCGGCCTACGACCGGGGCGACCATATCGGTCTGCTGCACCAGGGAAGCATCTGGGGCAGTCCGGTGGATCCGGCGCGCTGGTGGGCGACACCCAATGCAAACACCAAGTATGATGACATCAGCGAATTGCTGAAAGCTGTGTGCGCCAAGATTCAAGGCGCCGGTCTTCACGGATTGGTGATCAAAGGGCAAAGCGGGATTGTCAGCCCAGCCAACGAACTGGCCTATACCGCGATGGAGTATTTCACGTGGCATCCCGAACGCAGCTATGAACAATTCATGGAGGATCGCCTCAGCCTGCTCTACGGGGGGGACGAGCGCGCTGAACTCTTCCTGGAATTGTTGCGTGAAACCGATCGTGACGCGAATGTTCTGAAGCTTCATCAAGAACGCGCAGCCGAACTGGCACAGTCGGAAGAATTCGAGTCTCGTCAGCAGGTCCGGTGGCGTAATCTGGCGGATGAAATCGCGCGGCGTCAGCGGATGTTGGCGACCGCAGCGGAAAGTGAGGCGAAAGGGCCCGCGAATGAAGAGGAATCCTTCGTCGCGCCGCCACCGCCGCCGCTTCCCTGACGTCGAGTTCGTCACCACCAGATAGCCTGAATTCGAAATCCCCCAGGAGCGACCGAATATGCGGCACATCTACATGCTTATTGCTGCCACGACGTTATTCCATCAAGGGGCGTGGGGGACTCAGGATTTAACCTCTCTCGCGGAAGATCGCCCCACGACTGGTTTGCAATCGGAGTTGACCTCGGAAATCGACAGCATTGAGGCCCTTTGGGCCGGATTTGATCCGCGAAGTGATCCTCTTGAGATCGAAGTGATCGAGACCATCGAAGAGGACGGCATCCGGATGGAGCGCCTCTATTTCACCGGCGAAACGTGGCAGGGCGAAAAAGTCCGTGTCTATGCCATCATCGGTGCGCCCACTTCGGGTGAGAATCTTCCGGGCATTCTACATATTCACGGGGGTGGTCAGACCGCCTCGCTGGCCTGGGTTCGGTTTTGGGCTAATCGGGGTTATGTGTGTGCCAGCCATGATTATCTGGGAGACTGGCGCGCGCAGGACCCCAATCGCAATGATTTTACAATATGGCATGACGTGGATGGAAACATGGCGCAGGGGGCGGGCAACAATTACAACATGGAGCCCGACGCGCGTCATAATAGTTGGTACCACTGGACCCTCGTGGCCCGCCGAGTATTGACGTTAATCGAAAACCATCCTCAGGTTGATCCGGAGCGATTGGGGGTTTTCGGTGTGTCCATGGGAGGCCTGCAGACATGGCTGGTTGCCGGCAGCGATGATCGTATCAAAGTCGCGGTTCCGATCTACAGTTGCGGCTGGACAAGCTACAGGATTCCGCCCGACGTGGAAGAGGAATCCCCGACGGAAGTGGAAGCCAATATCGAGCAGTGGCGGCGATTGCTCGCGCCCCAGTCCTACGCCTCACGCATTCAGGCGCCGCTGCTATACATGAGCGCAAGCAACGATTTTCATGGACTGATGGACCGGACTCCCCAGACATTGAAGCGAGTCGGATCGAAGCATGTCCGCCAGTCGTTCACGCCGCGATACAATCACCATATTGCGCCGAATCACGGACAGAATCTGCCGCTATGGATGGACTACTGGCTTAAGGAACAGGGAGATCCGTGGCCGGCATCTCCGGCGCTTGATCTGCAAGGCCGGCAGGGCGCGCCGGTGGCGATCGTGACACCCGATCGTCCTGATGAGATTGACACGGTGCGGATTTATTACGCACTGAATAATCCCTGGCCCCAGAGTCGATTCTGGCGCGATGCGGTTTCGCTCGAGCGTGATGGGAATAAATGGCGCGCCGAAATCCCGTTCATGAACAAA
>ERZ795049.2039-NODE-2039-length-24587-cov-4.714210_pt1 | contig 24587 bp, 15 predicted proteins | sample MGYA00375133_ERZ795049 | MGnify/ENA primary metagenome ERZ795049 (study PRJEB30178, sample SAMN05720147) | activated sludge metagenome | isolation source: anaerobic digester from wastewater treatment plant | place: Japan | collected 2015-04-20 ... | reverse complement strand
TACGGGATTCGGCAAGGCGGGGAAGAGCGATATCGACTATGTGATGTTCGCCCGCGAGACGCTGAAGCGAAAGGCCGGCGACTGCGACGATCTCACCGTGCTGTATGCGAGCCTGCTCGAGTCCATCGGCATCCGGACCGCGATCGTGACCGTCCCGGGCCACGTGTTCGTCATGTTCGATACGGAGGTGCCGCCCGAGAACAGCGGGAGCATAGTCCCCGATCGCGCGCTGCTCTATGTTCGCGGGGGTACGGTCTGGATCCCGGTTGAGGTGACCATGGTCGGGAAGACCTTCGTGGAATCGTGGCGGAAGGGGGCCGAGATCGTGCAGCGGCATGCCGCCGGAAGCGACCTCGAGGTCGTCGAGACGGCGTCCGCCTGGTCCGCCTTTCCGCCTGCGGATATCGGCGATGAGATTTCAATCGCGTTACCCGACACCAACAAGATCGAAACCCTGTTCGAGCAGGACGCCGAGGCCTTCAGGGCGCTGTGCTTCGACGAGCAGGGGCGCGCGCTTCAGTCGCGGATCAAGGAGAATCCGAACGATCATGGTGCGCACAATGCGTTGGGCATTCTCGCCGCGCGCCAGGGCCGGCTCGAGGAGGCGGCCTCCCATTTCCGGAAGGCCCTTGCGGTGAAGGCGGATTTCGTTCCCGCGCTCGCGAACATCGGGAACGTATTCATGCTGCAGCGGCGATTCCAGGAGGCTGCGGACTGCTTCCGGCGTTCCATCGCCCTGTCGCCATCGGGGCACGCCCTCCGGATCGGCCTCGCGCGCGCGTGTTACGAACTCGGGCAACGCGCCGAAGCCAGGCGCGAATACGAAATCGCCGTAACCGCCGTCCCCGGATATGCGCGTCAGTACGCCTACTTGGGCGATACGACGGAGGGACGGGCCTCCGATATCGCGGAACGATTGGAGAAGAACATCTGGGGAGAGGACAAGGAGTGACATCATGAAACGCTGGCTCCCATTTCTGCTGATGTTCGTCATCGGCGCCGCAGCCTGTTCCGAGAAATTCAAGGAGGCCCTCGAGGAAGAGCGGAAGGCGACGGAGAACCTTTCGCTCACCCTTGCGGTCAATTCGGCCTCCATAAAGCTCGGCGACATGACGGCTCGTTTCACGGCCACCGCGAACTACAAGGAAAAGGGATCGCAGGACGTCACGGGCTCGTGCGTCTTCAAGATCGACAATCCCGCAATCATCGAGATCGGGCAATCGGGCCAGGTGTATCCGAAAAGCGAGGGGAGCACGAATGTGAGCTTCTCCTACGACAATGAGACGAGCAATACGGTCTCGTTCACCGTGGCCGACTCCACCGGGCCGGTTATCATCGTCGCGCAGACGCAGGACCTGGACCACGACGGCGTGCTCGACGCCGTGAAGGTTTTTTTCAGCGAGCCCGTGAAAGACTCAAGCGTGAACGTGTCGGCCTGGAGCATCGCCGGCGTGACGGGGCTGCATTTCGATCCGACCACCGACGGCGACGCGCCCGACGACATGATCATCTACCTCACCTTCACTCCAAACGACCTGTTCACCACGGAGAAGCAGCTCAGTATCGCCGTGTCGAACAACGCGGTGACGGACCTCGGGGTAAACGCGATCGTCCCCGCGACCGCGAACACCATCGACGGCGCGCCGCCGGTGCTCAAATTCAACCAGGGAGGCATGGACCATCTGGGGAACGGAACGAAAACACTTACGCTGTATTTTTCCGAACCGGTGTATGGGACGCGCACCAATCCGGCGTGCCCGGACGCCTCGATATCCGCCGGTACGTTCGCCTATACCGATGCCAATCCGGGCGGAGCGACCGAAATCGCGAACGCGACGAACCGATGCGGTACCAATGTGGTCGAGCTCGAGATGGACAATGCGTTTATCGCGACCGATACGGGCGATTCGATTTCCAGCAAGCCGGGAACGCTGTATGACCAGGCCGGGAACGAGATCGTGGCGTTCGCCAGCCCCATTTCATTCAATAGCCAGCGCGGTTTTTTCGCTTTCCCCCATATTGGGGTGAGCTGTGGGATCACGATCCCGCTCACGATCGCGCCATACATCGGGAAGAGTCTTGTGGTGGTGGCTGAGGGCTATGGTACAACCTATATCTATGATTCCGCTACCGGTGGGTATTCAACCGGTCCGCCATTATCCGGAACTGACGGAGCCTATGAGGGATGCAATGCATTCAGAATCGATTCGGGAAACCGTACGGGTCAGTGGCTGATCATTCATGGTGATTATACAAATAAAACGTCATATTTTAACCCGGCAGATCTTTCCATGAATATCGGCCCGGAGCTGTCGAAGACGGTTCGGCACGGCAACCATGTGATGAAGATCAATTCCGGCATGTATGCGGGGAAATATATCATCATACATGCCTATCAAAACAATACCACGGATATTTTCGATCCCCTGGCATCGAGTGAGGACCAGCGGATATTGCCGGGACCATCATTCCCATATCCTTCGATCGCTCACTACGGGTGCCACTCGTTTGTCCCCATGTCCGGTCCGTATGCGAATAAAAGAATCATCCTGCGCGGTGATACGAAAAAGGTGTCGGTGTATGATGAGGAGAATGGCGCTTTCATCGAGGGCGATGCAGCGTTGCAGCCCAAAGGCAACATATCCCATTATAGCCATACGTTTTATATTGAATCGGGCGTGAATGCCGGCAAGTGGCTCACCGTTCACGGTGGGAGCTCTATTGCTACATCGCTTTTTGACGAATCAACCGGGACCTATTCAAACGGGCCCTACCTCAAGGGAACGGTTGGGAACTATGGCGTTACTTCAATGAAAATTCAGTCTGGGCCGAATGCCGGTCGATGGTTAACCATGCATAATGGAAAGACCTGCTCGTCAATGTATAATCCAGTAACGGGCTCGTTCGATGTCGGGCCGGTATTGCCGAACGAATCTACGGATCTAAATAGTGTACTTTTCTCTTTTCATACATCGAGGATCCAGACGGGGCTTCATGCGGGAAAATGGATCGTATACAATCAAGGCCCGTCTGGACAACCCGGTGCGAACCTGATATACGACGAGGTCGCCAACAGCTTTTTTTTACAAAGGGGCGCAGGTTCGATAAGCGCTGGTACACATTCCTTCATGGTTCCGCGGGGAGTGTTTGCGGGTAAATGGATGTGTATACGAGAAACATCAAACTCCCGTATTTTTGATCCTACTTCTGGGGGCTTCTATGAAGGACCCAGCCTTACGACTATCGGGGCGGGGACACATTCATTTGATATAACCTCGGGCCCCAACGCCGGCAAGCGTTTGGTGATACACGGCAATGTGAGCGGGCAAACGGCTTCGCCGATATCGTTCTATAATTATGATACATCCAGCTTTGAATCGGCCGGCTTAATGAACAGAATGGTGTATTACGGCGCGCATTCGTTTAAGATAAAGACCGGCCCGTATGCCGGTAGATGGTTGATCATTCATGGGAGCTGGACAAACACGACAAGCTATTGCATCGAGTCGGATAGCGTCGATGGAGATTTCAAGTTTGTCGATGGGCCGCAACTGACCAGTGCTTTTGGCGGATACTGTGTGGGGCAGACATTGTTCTTGGAAAGTGGTACGTATCGAGGGAAGTGGCTCACGATAATCGCGAATAGCAACAAGGAAACATCCCTTTATGACGAGCAGACAAATCAGTTCACGCGGGTGAACGATTTGCTGTTAACGGCTAATGCGGGTCCTGGAACGCTGTCCTTCCGCATCAATTCCGGCATTAATGCGGGGAAGTGGGTCATTGTTCATGGTACTTCGTCCACTATCCTCGATGAAACGACTTCGAAAACATCGATAGGTCCAACGCTTGCTCCCGGAACCGCAACGACGTATGGGAGCTATGCCGTCTACCTGAATACTGGCGTGTATAATGGACGGTATATGGTGATGTTGGGATCCGATAAAACCAATCTTTTCAACCCCGATACCATGACGTTCTGCGAAGGCCCTTCATCTAAAAACTTGGGCTGCTATCATGGCGCCCATGCATTTCAGATCACGACGGGGCCCCGGACGGGTTGGTTCGTGATGCTGAGCGGACCAAGTACTTCGGCGTCGATGAATTACTTCGTGCCGTGATACTTCTAGCCATTCAGCGGTATGTGAGCAGGGAAGCGGCGTTCCACGTTCGGGCGGATCGTGTTCGATTATCGCGCGGCATTCGCGCGAGAGCGTGCAGGCGGCATCATCGCTCGAGCGCGTGCAGCATCTTCCGCGTGTCGTCGGCGTAGGGGCTGGCGGGAAAGGAGTCGACCAGTTTCTGGAAATCGGCGCGCGCCCTGGCCGCGTCCTTCGCGCTCGCATAATGTGTCCCGCGAAGAAAGAGCGCCGCGTCGGCATGCTCGCCTCGCGGGGAGCGCGCAAGATAGCCGGAGAGATGGTCGATCGAACGTCCTCGGTCCAAGAGTCCCTCCCGGCTGACGCCGGCGTAAAAACGCGCGCTCTCGGCGATGTCGCTTTGCGTCGACCGTTCGGCGAGGCGTTCGAATTCCGCGCATGCCTGTTGGTAGCTCCCGAGGCGCATGTGGGCGATGGCGGCGAGAAACGCGGCGCGGTCGCGGTACGCACCCATCGTGCCGCCATGGGTTCCGTTGATGTCGATGGTTTCCTGCAGTTTGTTCTGAGAAAAGGCCCGTTGCATCGATTCGTAGATCTTCTTCCGCTCGGCGCGCGCGAGCGAGGCGTCGTCGGTATACCATGTCACCTCGTCACCGGTTGCCGTATCGTCGGCGCGCACGGCGATGACGCGCGTAATGCTGTTTATCGTGGTGGTGTTGGTGAAAACCTTCTTAATGATGCCCAGCGACGGATCGGGCGCGGATGGCTGCCGGACAAGGTCGGCGATGGCGATGAGCGAGCGCTCCCGGATGGTGAAGCTGCGTTTCTGAAAGGCGATTTCAATGATCGATCCGGGGTCGGTTTTCACGAATCCGCCGGGTTTGAGGCGCATGCCGATGATGGCCGGCACGAAGCGTTTCTGGGAGTCGGTCGAAATATACGCCCGCCCCACGAAAAACGAAACAACCGGATTATCCGCCGGAAACGCCGCCGTCGCTGACGCGATGAGCATGGCGATCCCCATCACACTGGTTCGAAGCATGTATTCCCATCCTTGCATTGGCACTCGCGCGTTTCCGTGAAGGTGCCACGATTCGGCGAAAAGTCAAGCCGTTTACCGGCTCCGGTTCCGCCACAAGGCCCGCGCGGGTTGTCCCCAGGCGGAACCAGGGCATGGTGAAAACGCTCGCTTATTAGAGGCCCGGTCGCTCACATCGCCAGCGCCAGGAGCGCGTCGGCCGTGTCTCGCAGCGCCGTGTCGCTCATTCGCGCGTCCCCCGTCGCAAATGCGCGCCGGAGGGCCTCGATGCGGTTCGCGCGGGCGTCGTCGGTTTCGCCACCGGCATCGATCGCCAGGCGAATCGCGGGGGCGAGCTCGCGGGCAAGCCGCCGCGATCGCGCATGTTCCATGTCGATGGCGCGCGCGGCCGCAAAGCGCTCTCGCGCCTCGGGCGATATCACAACGCTGTCCGTATCGCTGCGCTCCCGCTTGAGGGCGCTTGAACCCCAGACATGATGTTCGTGCGGCCGGCGGTCGTTCAGTTTGCTGCTTGTGGAAAATCCGTATATCTTCATGCGGTACCTCCATGCTGCGATCGTTCTGCGATTATGTCACTCACAGTATATCTATCGGAAAAACTACATCTACGTTTAGCCAAAAATATGTTTAGTATTATTTTTTTTTATCGCTGATCCCGTCACCGCCGGAATCGTCATCATCCGGGTCAGTGTTGACACAGGCGCAAAGGGAATGGAGCAGGTCTTCGGTTACAGCACGGCGCTGAGGCGCGTGCGTAGCGAATCGATCGTTTTGATAGGCTGACACGAGCGGGGAAATACCCGTGTTCGCACAGCGTCCGGTTGAGCGCCGTTCGGCGATTCCGTTTCGCCCCGGCTCGAGGACGCGCGGGTGACGATAAAAAACGCGGAAAAATCCGTAAATTATGGGGATATTCGCGATTCCGTGACCGATTATTGATAGAGAAGGCCCATACTACAAATCAGGGATCTATCAATGACACTCGCGCGCTGGCTCATCTTCATCGGCGTTCTCGGCATCATCGTGATGTCGCTCGGCTTCACCTCGCTGCGCTCCGACATGCTGGAGCGGGACTACACCGAATCGCTGGTCGATATCAGCAACCGGATCGCGCTCGCGGTGAACCGCGTGTTCAAGGGGGCCGATCCGCGCCGCCCCGAGGCGGAGATGCCCACGGCGGTGGTCGCCATCAGCGCGAAGTATCGCCCCGAGCTCATCGCGGTGTTCGACCGCGAGAACCGGGTCATTGCCGACAAGAAGCTCTATCAGGCGATTGCCGCGGACGAGTTGTACGACAGCATCATCAACGAATTCCGCGAGGGCGCCCTCGCGCCCGATCCGGGCCGGCAGTTCGTGGTGCGCTACTATAACCGGGCGAAGTGCTATCTGTTCGTGAAAAGCGTCACGGAGGGGCGCATCCTCATCATCTTCCCCTACCGCATGACCGCGGCGGCGAAGGTGCGGCTGGGGCTCGAGCTCGCGCTTCTGTGCATGGGCGTGGTGCTGGTGCTCACCGTGGTGTACATTCTATTAGCCAAACGGAAACCTGTCACGGAGGAGCCGACGGAGGAATCGGAGCCGTACCGGGACGTGACGGTGGACCGAAAGCGACTCGCGAAAAACCGCGAGAACAGTCCCATCTATCGCGATATGCGCAATGCGGCCGCGGCGTCGCTGGACGCACACGTCTACGAGGGATTTTCCGCGATCGCCGCGCGCACCACTCCGGACGCGGTCTCGCTCTACATCGCGCGCGACCGCGCGAGCCGTCTCGAGAAGCGCTATGAACTCAACGGGCAGGCCTTTCTCAAGGTCGATTCCGGAAGCTACGAGGCCATCGACGTCGACAACGAGATCGGCGAGGGGCTGCGCAATGAATCGCTGCTCATGCTCGACGGCGGCCGGCGAGTGATCGCGCCGGTCCTGTACCGCGACGCACTGATGGGCGCGGTGGTGATACTCCGCCAGCTTCCCTTCTCGGGGGCCGAGATCCACGACATACGCGATGAGATCGTGGCGATGGCGAAGTTCATCAACGAATACATGCTGCTCAACGACGTGATGGTGGACCGCGACACGGGCGTGTACAGCCGCGCCTTCCTCAAGCTGAAATACGATGAGCTGTTGAACCAGCCACGCGGCGCCCGCGTCCCGCTTGCGGTGATGGCCGTCAAGGCGATCAACGGGACCCCGGAGGAGGGGAGCGAGGAGCGGCGGCTGCTGCTTCAGGCGGTCGCCGAGCGGATCTACGAGCACCTGCGCGCGGATGACGTCCTGAGCGCGGGGGACGATTTCGTGGTGTTGATGAAGGGCGCCGGCGCGCGCGAGGCGGCAGCGGCCGAGGAGGGCGTACTGCGGGCGCTTTCGAATGTTCGGATCACGATCGACAAGAAGTCCTATCCGCTTCGCCCCTTCACGGGAATCGCGTCGATCGAGGAGGGCTCGGCTGATCCGCTCGAGGACGCGCGGCGGAATCTCGAGCGCGCCGTCGCCGAGGCCACGATCAACGCGGACGGGCGGACCGAGCCGGGCGCTTGAGGCAGTTGGCCCGGTTGGGCGAAAAAATACTTGCATTTACTCACCTGCTGCAGCGATGTGCATGTATGAAGGTTCGATTACTGCCGCTCATTATCATCATGCTGAGCGCCGTTGTGACGCTCGTGTCGTGTGATGATCCCGGTGTCGTGTTCGAATTCGAGACGTTCGACTTCGGCGCCGTTGAGCAGGAAAAGTCGCTTCAGGCCGTGTTCGCATTCCGCAATGCGGGCAAGCGGACGCTGGTGATAGAACGGGTTCAGCCCACCTGAGGGTGCGCAGCGGCCCTGCTCTCGAGCAAGGAGATCCCCGCCGGCGGCGAGGGGAAGATTGAAGTGACGCTGTACACGAACAAATATACCGGTACGATGTCCAAGACGATCCAGGTGTTCACCAACGACCCCGAGCGGCCGAAGATCAGTTTGCGGGTACACGCCACCGTCAGGGAGTAGTCCTTCCGGAGGTCGCCTGATACCATGAAGCCCGGACGCATCACCCTTCCCGGATACCCCAGTCCCCTGGGCGTGAAGCTCGACATGAACGGGGCGCAGTTCGCCGTTTTTAGCCGTCACGCCACATCGGTTACGTTGGTGCTGTTCGAATCGGCGGACCCCGACGCCCCCGTCGAGGAGTTCGTGCTCGATCCGCACCTCAACAAGACGGGGGACATCTGGCATCTGTGGATCGCGGGGGTGAGCGAGGGCCAGCTCTACGGCTATCGCATGGACGGGCCCTACCTGCCGTTTCGCGGGCATCGCTTCAATCCGCACAAGCTTCTCCTGGACCCCTACGCCCGTTCGATCGCAGGCGGACCTGTCTGGGACCTGCGTCACTCGCGCGGGTTCGATCCGGACTCGCCCGAGGCCGATCTGTCCTTTTCCAAGGCGGACAATGCCGCGTGCGCTCCGCGCTGCATCGTCGTGAACACCGAGGTGGACCTCTTCGATCGGCCGCTCAAGACCCCCCTCGCGGACACGATTATTTATGAGCTCCATGTGAGGGGGTTTTCGGTGCATCCGTCATCAGGCGTTGAATTCGCCGGGACCTACCGGGGCATCATCGAGAAGATCCCCTATCTCAAGGAGCTCGGGGTTACCGCGGTGGAGCTCATGCCGGTGCAGGAGTTCGACGAGCTGGAGAACATCAACGTGGATCCCGCCACCGGCGAGCGGCTGCGCAATTACTGGGGCTACAGCACCATGTCGTTTTTCGCGCCGCGGGGGCGCTACTCGCACGCGGGCTGCATGGGCGAGCAGGTGTACGAGTTCAAGGACATGATGTGCGCGCTGCACGAGGCGGGGCTCGAGGTGATCCTGGACGTCGTGTTCAATCATACCGCCGAGGGCGACCAGATGGGGCCCACGCTTTCGTTTCGCGGCATCGACAATTCGATCTATTATATTCTTGATGAGAACCGCCGGTTGTATAAAAACTTCTCGGGCTGCGGCAACACCATCAACTGCAACCATCCGCTCGTGCGCGATTTCATCATCGACTGCCTGAAGTTCTGGGTGGTGGAGATGCACGTGGACGGCTTTCGGTTCGATCTGGCCTCCATCCTGGGGCGAGACCAGACCGGAGCCATTTTGGCCAACCCGCCGCTCATCGAAAAGATCATGGAGGACCCGATCCTTCGCAGCACGAAGATCATCGCCGAGGCCTGGGACGCGGCGGGGGCCTACCAGGTGGGGAACTTTCCCGGGCGTTGGGCCGAGTGGAACGGAAAGTTCCGGGACGATGTGCGACGATTCTGGCGCGGCGACGAGAACACCGTTGGGTACTTCGCCACGCGGATCACCGGAAGCTCGGACCTCTATGGCGGCGAGAACAAGGGGCCGCTGCACAGCATCAACTTCATCACCTGCCACGACGGGTTCACGATGAACGACCTGGTCTCGTTCCGCGACAAGCACAATGAGGCCAACGGGGAGGGCAACCGGGACGGCGAAAACTCCAATCTGAGCGCGAACTATGGGATCGAGGGGGCCGAGGTGACGCCCTTCATCGAGCGGCGGCGGGTGCGGCAGATCAAGAATTTCATCGCCACGCTCTTCCTGGCGCAGGGCGTTCCCATGCTTCTCGCGGGGGACGAGTTCCGCCGGACGCAGCGCGGGAACAACAACGCCTACTGCCAGGACAACGACATCTCCTGGATCGACTGGGGCTGCCTGGAGCGGCACCGTGAGATTGTCCGCTTCTGCCGGGAGATGATCCGCTTCCGGAAGGAGCATCACGCCCTTCGTAAAAACGAGTTCTTTACCGGCAGTGCGCATAACGATCATCCGGAGCCCGACATCTCCTGGCACGGGACGCGCCCGGGCGAGCCCGACTGGCTCCCCGGCAGCCGCTTCATCGCCTGCCTCCTCAACGGGGCCTATGTCGAGGACGAGTACGGTACGCCGGATGTTGATATCTACATGGTCTTTAACGCGTCCCTGTTTTCGTATCCGGTCCTCCTTCCGCCGCCGCCGTCGGGGGGCGCGTGGCGCGTCGCGGTGGACACGGCGCTTCCCGAGCCGGACGATATCGCCCCCTCCGGATGCGAGCGCCCGCTCGACGGCCTCCGCTATCGCGTTCAGCGCGGTTCGACGGTCGTGCTGATTAGCGGTGCGTGACGAGCGTGTCGCCTGACCCGGCTTATTTTTTTTCTGCATGGTTTTTCTCCGGCGCTCGTAATAGGAGTATACGGCCCCGTTGGAGAATGCCATGCCCATCGATACGACGCTATACGTTCACGAATCGACTCTGGACTCGATTTGCGAGATATGCGCGCTGACCGGGCGGACGCGCAACCGGATCATCGTGATGCTGCTCCGGGCCGCTTTGCGCGATAGGTCGCGAGCAGTGCGGATCGGGTGCTCGGTGCGGTACCAATCGCGCGATCGCAGGGAGAAGTGGCGCACCGTCCATGTGCGACTCAACGAGGACGAGGCCGATTACTTCAAGGACCTGCGGAACTTTTACCGGATGTCGGATTCGTTGATTTTGGCGATTGCGGTCCGTGACTATTTCGACGATATTCTCCGTCAATCGAGATCGGGGGGAATGACCGATAACTATCCGTTTTCAAACTACATACTTTCGCGTGAGGAGATCGATGGGCTGGTTTTCTGGCGGATCTGCTGGGGGTTCCCCGAAAAACCCGAAAAATACTTCCTCTTGTGACCGATACAGTCCCCATAAACGAATAATGGCTTGCCGTGTACCGCGGTAACGGATACCATGTAGCTGTATGTATATCGTACTTATAGTAACACTCGTGGCCGTGCTCGGGATCGTGATATGGGCGCTCTTCGGAAAGGGGGAGGGCCTCACCGACAAGGACGACGTGGAGTCGCCGGATCGCGTGTTCCGAAGGCGCGCGACCGACCAGGAGATCGAGAAGCGCTTTCCCGACCAACCCGACCGGCGGGCGCGTCAGGATCCGGCGGAGCGTACCGGTCCATCGCGCATGTCCGATTCCGAGGCGGGCGGGCAGGAGGTCGATGACGACTTCGAGCTGCCCTATAAGGCCGACGAGATCATCTCCGATTCGTCGCGGTTCCGGATCTACAAGCGCACCCTCATCAACTCCGAGATATACGCCCGCAACAGCGATTTCGCGACGGCGATCTCTCTGTATGAAGGGGTCAACAGCCGCATCAACGACGAGAACACCAACCGGAAAATCGAAGCGAACATCGAGTATCTGAAAAAATTCCAGGAAACGCAGGATATACGCCGTACCGCCAAGGATGCGTTGAGCAGAAAGGGCAAGTCGAAGAAAACGAGCGAGATCAAGCTCACCTTCGACGGGCCGGTCTCGCTGCCGGAGAACCTGAACATCGGGCTGGTGCCGCCGCCGAGGCCGGAGGACCGGCAGGATATCGATGTCGCCAAGATCGTGGACGAGGTCACCCGAAAGATCGAGGAGAAGGGCCTCCCCGCCGGCGGTGCCGATCTGAAGCGCTTCTCTGAGGACATCGACCATCTGCGCGGCAGCCTGAACGAGCTCAAGGAGGTGCGCGACACACTCCGTTCCGAGGTCGCGGGCGATGTTCGGCACAATACGGATCACGCCATCGCCGGAGAGCTTGCGGCGCTGCGTTCCAAGATCGAGAACCTCGCCGGCGAAAAGGAGCGTTTGCGACAGGAGCTCGAGTCGATGAAGGCCGGGCGCGATTCCGGCGCCGGGGATGCGGAGCTTATCACGCAGGGCCTCGACAGGCTTTCGGAAACCAGCGGACAGCTGAGCCAAACGATGCGCAGCCTCGAGGAGATCGCGCGGATGAACGCGGCGTCCGCCGCATCGGCGGTGGCGGACGCGGCGAATCTTCCCGCCACGACGGAGGCGAAATACACCGCCGCGGAGGACCTGGCGAAGCTCGAGGATTTATTGTCGAAGGTTCCCCGCATCGATGCGCCGGACCCGCGACGGCTCGATGCGCGCCCGCGAAAGGGCCGCGATACCCGTTTTCCCGACGAGGCGAAGGGAGACCTGCACAAGCGAACCGAGGCGCTCGAGAAGATCGAGAAGCGTCGCGAGGACGAGACCGAGGAAATCGAGCTCCTCAGCGACTACATCGAAGACAAGCCCCACGATACGATGAGCGACGAGGAGATATTCGAGAAGATCCTGCAGGACCGCGCGCCGGGCGATCACAGCGCGTTCGAGATCATCGGCGATCGCGGGCGTGACGCCGAGCTTCCCTACGATGCGACCATAGACGAGATGCAGCGGCACCAGCAGGACGAGATGAAGTTTTACGAGAAGTTCCTCAAGCACGACAAACGAAAGCGCAAGGAGCTGCCCATCCTGAAGGTGAGTTACGATTTTTCACGGTTGCCGGACGAGTTTAGCCTCGCGAGGGACAAGAACATCCTTGAGTATTCTTTTTATAAATACAAGGGGATGCTGGAAAAAGCGAACGACTTTATCAAGAAGCGCAAGGTGCGCGACGCCATCAATTACTACAAGGTCGTGATGGGGCAAAACATCCCGCCCGAGTTCAAGTCCATGATCCGAAAGAACATCAACGACCTGACCGAATACCTCGAAAAGTACCTCACGGCCGACTGATCGGCGCGCGGCCCGGCGCCCCCCAAAGGGCTTGACAGATATCACACGGCCGGTATGATCAGTTCAATTTAGCGGGATGATCCACACATACAATTCGCATCGTTCGATCACGCGTGGTTCGGGCGGTGCGCCAATGGCATGGCATGAATTCGGCTGCGCAACTCAAACGAATCCTGATCGTCGAGGACGAGCCCATCGTGGGGCTCGACCTGCAGGCCATGCTCGAGCCTATGGGGTATGCGGTGATGGCCATCGTGCCGACCGCGGACGAGGCGTATCGCGCGGCCCTCGCCGGATCGCCCGACCTTATCCTGATGGACGTTCGCCTCAAGGAGGGCAGTGACGGGGTCGATGCCGCGCGGCGCATCAGGCGCGAGCTCGACGCGCCGATCATCTACATCACCGCGACCGCGGACGATGCAACCGTCGACCGTGCGCGCGATACCATGCCGTACGGCTATCTTATCAAGCCCATCACCGAGCGGGATCTCGTCACCAATGTCGATTCGGCCATCACGCGACACGCCATGGAACGCGCGCTGCGCGAGAGCGAGGAGCGTTTCCGGACCATCTTCGAAGCGGCGAACGATTCCATTATTATCCATGATATTGATACCGGCGGAATCGTGGATGCCAACCGTCGAGCCATTGAGTTCTACGGCGGCGAGGACTTAAATGCGCTTTGGTCGGACGACCGCTGGGCCGACCCGCCGTATTCGGCCGCAGATGCGTTGCGCTGGATTCGCCGCGCGGCCGACGAGGGTCCGCAAACCTTCGAGTGGAAGTATCTGCACCATTCTGGCGAGTGCTTTTGGGAAGAGGTGAGTCTCACGAAAATACGGTACGGGGGCGCGGAGCGGGTGCTGGCCGTCTCGCGGAACATCACCGAGCGGAAGCGGATGGAGGCCGCGCTGCGCGAAAGCGAGCAGCTTTACCGGACGCTCGTGGACACCTCCCCCGACGCCATCATTATGAGCGACCTGGCGGGGAACATTCTGTTTGCGAACATGCAGGCGGCGCGGCTTCTCGGCTACGGTTCGGTCGAGGAGTACATCCTGGGCATGAAGAACGTCTTCATGCCCATCGCTCCGGACGACCGGGCCCGCGCCATCGAGAACGCGCAGCGAACGCTCGAGACCGGCGCCGTGAGTGGCATCGAGTACACGATCCTCCGCCGAAACGGCGAGGCCTTTCCCGCGGAGTTGAGCGCCTCGCTGGTGTACGACGCCGATCACCGTCCGCGTGGCTTCATTGCCGTTGTGCGCGATATCTCGGAGCGGAAGCGGGCGGAGGAGTCCCTACGGGAGATGATGGGCGAGCTCCGCGCGATCTATGACAGCCAGCACGACGGGATTTACGTGGTCGACAGCGAGACCCGGCGTTTCATGCGGGTTAACTCGTCGCTGTGCGAGCATTTCGGTTACAGCGCCGCGGAGTTTTGCTCGCTGATCGTGGAGGATGTCCACCCGCCGGACGCGCTCCCGCGCGTCCGCGAGGAGTTTGCCATGCTTCGGGACGGCCTGAAGGACATCGCGCCGGCCATTCCCTGCCTCCGGAAGGACGGCAGCGTGTTCTTCGCCGATATCGCGGCGCGCCGGATCGTCTTCCATGGCCGTCCGGCCCTCACGGGATCATTCCGGGACATCACCGAGCGCATCCGCGCCGAAGACGAAAAGCGCCGTCTCGAGGAGCAACTTCGCCAGGCGCAGAAGATGGAATCGATCGGCCGGCTCGCGGGCGGCGTGGCGCACGACTTTAACAATCTGCTCACCGTGATCATGGGCAACGTGTCGCTCGCGCTGATGGACCTGAATGCCTCGAACCCGCTGTACAAGACGCTCGATGTGGTGATGCGCGCCGTGGAGAGCGCGGCGTCGCTTACCCGCCAGCTTCTCGCCTTCAGCCGCAAGCAGATCATCGAACCGCGCAGCATCAATATGAGCGAGCTCGTGCAGGACATTCGCGACATCCTGGGCCGGGTGGCCGGCGATGCCGCGCGGCTGGAGCTGCGGCTCGCGCCCGAGTCGGGATTCGTCCAGGCCGATCGCGGTCAATTGGAGCAGATGATCATCAACCTGGTGTCCAATGCGCGCGATGCGATGCCCGAGGGCGGGACGATCCGCATTGAAACGGCCGATGTCGATCTGGATGCCGAGTATTGCCGCCGCCATCCCGAGGCGACCCCCGGCCGGCATATCGTGCTGTCGGTGACCGATACCGGGATCGGGATGTCCCCGGAGATACTCGCCAATATCTTCGAGCCCTTCTTTACCACCAAGCCGCACGGCAAGGGGACCGGGCTCGGTCTCTCGACCGTATACGGGGCAGTGAAGCAGAACGGGGGATCGATTGAGGTCGATTCCGCGAAGGGCCGGGGGACCACCTTTCGCATCTTTCTCCCGCGTCTTGCCGAGCCGCAGCTTGGGCCGATCGCGCCGGAGGCCGAAACGGACCTTCCCACCGGGACCGAAACCATCATGCTGGTCGAGGACGAGCCGGTGGTGCGCGATCTCACGCTCAATCTGCTTATGCGGCAGGGCTACCGCGTGCTGCATTACGCCGGGGCCGGCGAGGCGCTTATCGCCCTGGAGGGATACGCCGACCCGATCCATCTCCTGCTCACGGATATCATCATGCCGGGTCTCAATGGGCGCGAGCTGGCGCGCATGGTGCTTGAAAAACGCCCTGAGACGAAGGTGCTTCTCATATCAGGCTATTCCGGAAGCTCCTCGCTTGCGGGCGATGTCCACGAGGCGTTTAATTTCCTGCCGAAACCGTATACGCCGTCCGTGCTCGCTCGGAAAATCAGGGAGATACTCGACTCGAATCCGTGACCGATGTTCGTTGATCGGCGCCATCTCCCATGTTCCCGTCACCCCCGCTATGAACCTATCGCGAGCGCGGTCGGACGCGCACCGTGAGCAGATAGGGGATATTTCCGTTCGCCGCATTGTCCAGCGCGGCCACCATGATATAATACCTGCCCGTGGAATCCAGGGGGGCGCCCATGAGCGATTCGTCGCCCCCAACGCCATTTTTGTCGGCGCAACCCAGGACCGCACCGCTTCGGTTGTGGAGGCAAACGAGGGCGTTAATCGACGGCGACCCGACCAGGGTGATGTCGATGAGCGAAGCCTCGCTTGCACCGTCCGCAGGGACATCTATGGAATACCAGTCCTCCTCCCTGAATTCGGCCGTGGGGCGCCGGTTCTCGGAATTGCGCCCCGGCGAAAAGTAACCGCGCATCTCCTGCCCCACGACTATGGGATTCGCCGCGGACGGCGCGTCGTTTGGCTCGCGCTCCTCGTTGGGGCGCGCGGGGCGGCCATCGATGACGAGATGGTACGGCCTCCCGCGGGTGGCCGCGCCGATCGCATCCCGGTGACGCACCATCACGGCGTATCCGCCCGGAGCGGCGTGGAAGTTGCACATGCGCTCCGGCGCCCCGTGACGGCCGTCATCGACCGTCTTGAGCGGCGTGAATCCCGCGTGGTCGATGGCCCCGATCGTAAAGCCATGGTCGATCCCTTCGGCGGCCGAGAGCCGTATGTCGAGGACGGTTGGGCGCGCTATCGCAAAGGCGAAAAAGTCCGTGTCGCCCGCGGTCCCGATGACGCCGCGGACGGTCGCGTTCACCGTTATCTGCGTGGCCTGCCGCGGCGTGTCGTTCGGTTCGACCTCGGTGAATTGCGCGCGCGAGCAGTTCGCGAGCGCCGCGAGCGCAATCAACATAGAAAAGGAAACGAGGGTCTTCGTCCAACCCGATGCTGGCATGTACCGCCTCCATTCCGGCAGTGTGGGATGATGGCGGCGCCGGGCGCGCCGCCGCATGCGGAAACATGCGCCCGCGAAGGGGCGCAGCACAAGCACAAATCGGCCCTTGAGGGTTAAAATTCTTCTTGAAATTAGCCGTTTTTATGACGATTCTGACTGTAGAACCTCCCCGGCGCGCAGACGGTGCCGCGTCGGGTGCGTCGTTCGCGTCTTCCGATCGTCGCGCGCAACCGTTTCACCGAGCGAGGAGCAATGGCGTCTGCCCAGTTTAAAGTCGAGAACTACCTTGCCAAATCCTTCATCACGGTGGAGGGGAAGAAGAACTCGGACAATTTTTACATCATCCGCACCGGGAAGGTGAAGCTCCAGAAGGAGAACCCGGTCGTGGCGGAGGACCCCTACAGCGTGCTGGGCCCGGGGGACTTTTTCGCCGTGATCTCCTGCATGAGCGGGCATTCGCGCATCGAGACCGCGGTGGCGCTCACCGACGTCTCCCTCATCTCCGTCGAGCGCGACCAGTTCGGCATCCTCATCCAGCGCAATCCCGTCGTGGCCATGAAGATCATCCGCTTCTTCAGCAAGCAGCTGCGCGAATTCGACCAGGCGATCACCCGGCTCACCTTCAAGAACATCGTGGAGGAGGAGCCGTCGCACCTCTACAACATCGGCGAGTTTTACTTCACGCGCAAGAGCTTCAATCACGCCGCCTACGCCTTCCAGCGCTATCTGCAGTACTGTCCCAACGGCGATTATAAGAACAAGGCCGTGGAGCGGCTCAAGGCGTTGCGCGCGCCGCTGCGCGTTCCGGAAAACCCCCAGGCCAGCAGCCTCACCCGGAACTACCGCGACAACGTGATGGTCTTCTGCGAGAACGAACCCGGCCAGGAGCTCTACATCATCCAGGCGGGCAAGGTCAAGATAACCAAGATCGTCGACGACGAGGTGCTGCTCGCCGTGCTCAAGGCGGGCGACATCTTCGGCGAGATGGCGCTCCTGGACAATAAGCCCAGAAGCGCCTCGGCCATCAGCTTCGGCGACGTGACGCTGTTCGCGATCAACAAGGCGAACTTCGAGGGCATGGTGCAGGCGCAGCCGCAGATGGCCACGCGCCTCATCCAGCTCCTCTCCGAGCGGATCTGGACGGCCTACCGGCAGCTCGAGAACATCATGATCAAGGACCCCATCGGCCGCATCTACGACACGCTGCTCATTCAGGTCGAGAAGCAGAAGATCAGGATCGCGAGCAAGGAGTCGCATAATTTCGAGATCGGGACCAAGGAGCTCGTGAACATGGTGGGGCTGCCGCCGGACAAGGGCGAGCAGCTCATCGTCCAGCTCCTCGAGAACAAGCACTTCCGGCTCGAGGCCGGGAAGATCATCTGCACCGACCTGGCCGAGCTCGAGAAGACCGTGCAGTTCTATCGCAAAAAGACGGTCATGGAAAAGAAGCGTGAAGCCTCGAAAAATCCTTAAGCCGCTTCTCCTGTGTAGCGCTCTCCTCGTTCTTTGTGCGGCCGCCGGTGCGGCTTTCTTTTTATACCGATACCCCAAGGAGCGATTGGGCGCTCGCCTGGCCGCGCATATCGGCGACGCCATCAAGCGCCGGGTGGTGGTCCAGTCGGTCGAGTACGGCCTCAATGGCGTGATCCTCAGGAACGTAACCATCCGCGACGGGATGCGCGACAGCGACCCGGTCCTCGCCTCCGTGGAGGAGGCGCGCCTTCGTTTTTCGATCCGCTCCCTGGTGCTCTCGCTCGAGTTCAAGGTCTGGTGGGTCCTTCTGCAGAACGCCTTTGTGGTGCTTTCGACCGACGGGGAACGCTGGAATATCGAGCGCCTCATCGACGATATCGGCGTCGGTTCAAAATCCCCACTGACGGCATCCGTGTCGCGCGTGATCCTGTCGGGCTGCCGCTTTGCGCTTGCGGAGACGCCGGGACCGCTGCGCCCGCTCGCCGGCACCTACGGGATCGGCGGCGTGATCGACATCGAGCCCGGCGCGCCGATTACGATACGCGATGCGCGCGTGCGGCTCCCGGAGGGGCGGGGGTCGTGCGCCGGCGATCTTGCCGTCAGGCGGGAGGAGCGCGGCGCGACGCTTACGGGCGATGTGCGGCTCGACAACTGCTCCCTGGGATGGGTGTACCGCTGGCGCCGGCGCGGCCCGCTTCCCTTCGCCGCGGTTTCCGGATCAATCACGGGTCTCTCGGTGAGCACGCGCGCGGTGAGCGGTGCGGTGAATGCGGACGTTGTGGCCGATACCGGCGCGCGCATCGCCGTCCGCGGGCGGTGCGCCGTGGACATCGCGGGTCGCCGCGTCGCCATCACGCAGGCCGTCGGCACGACCGGTTCGTCGCGCGTGGCGCTCGAGGAGGCGGCCTTCACCTTCGGCGGCGACCTGAACCGCCTGCGGCTGGGCGACATCGACGCCGACGCGCGCGAGATCAACCGCGTCTATCCGCTTCTCCCGGAGCGTATCGCCGGGCGCGTGACCGGACGCCTGTCCCGCGAACGCGGACGCCTGAGCGGCTCGCTTGTTCTCGGCGACGCGGCATACAATCCCGAGGAGCAAACCGTCACCGGCGTGAACGGCGCGATCGTCATCGAGAACAACGTCTTTACCGTTCGCGACCTGCCGGTCCGGTTTCGCGGTCAACCCCTGCGCGTGTCCGTCGCGTCCACCGATGGAAATCTCAACAGGCTTTTCCTCGATATCTCCGCGCCCGAGTTTCGCATCAACGACATGCCGTCGGGCGACTCCCGCGGGCCGTCGTTTTCCGGGGGCCTCCCGTTCGTCGTTACCGGAAAGTCCGCCATCGGGACCGTGTTCTGGGACAACCTGGCGGTCACGGGGTTTGCCGTGTCGTATGGCCTCGAGAAGGACGTGCTGTCGGTGCATCATTACTCATGCCGTCTGTTCGGCGGAGAGGTGAGCGGCCGCGGGACCGTCCGCTTCGGGAGAACGGAACGGACGGTCGACGTGTCCGTCGCGTTCAAGAACGCGAAGCTGCAGGAGCTGGCGCGCCTGAGCGACAAGACACGGGACCGCATGTTCGGAATCGCGAGCGGGGTCGCGGGGTTGCAGATAACGCTCCCCGAACGGACGGGGGCGCGGCCGGAGATCCGGGGTACCATCGTCTTCTCGATCGTCAAGGGTAAGTTTGTCGATACCGGGATCCAGAACGGCCTGGTCGCCATTCTGAAGGAACTGCAGTACAAGCTGCGGGATCTCGAGTTCGAGAGGATCAGCGGCACCATCGTCGTTCAGGGCGATCGCTTCGTCATCAACAGCCTCACCCTGCAGGCGCCGGAGATCGTGGTGACCTTCGGCGGGTACGCCACCCGAAGCCTCGCGGGCGACCTTCGCATCGAGCTGGATTTCAGCCGCGCCTTTCTCAAGGACGTCCCCAATCCGGCGGTTTGGGGCATCAGCAAGTATCGGCGCGAGGGCCGCTACCGCATACCGGTTGTGGCCAAGGGCGGGAACATCACCAGCAGCACGAACATCAAACTGGCCGACTAGCGCTTGCTTTTGATCGTGTTCATCAGCCCGCCCTTTTCGATGATCTCCTTCATGAACGGCGGGAAGGGCTTCGCCGCGTATTCCTTGCCGGAGGTGGCGTTGCGGATAACGCCATTGTCGAAGTCCACCTCGAGCTCGTCGCCGGGCCGGATGTCGTCCGCGGCCTCGGGCGATTCCACGATGGGGAAGCCGATGTTGATGCTGTTGCGGTAGAAGATGCGCGCGAAGGACCGTGCGATCACGCAGGAGATCTTCGCGGCCTTGAGGGCGATGGGCGCGTGCTCCCGCGAGGAGCCGCAGCCGAAGTTGGACCCGGCCACGATGATGTCGCCCGGCGCGGCCTTCTTCATGAAGTCGGGATCGGCGTCCTCCATGCAGTGCCGTGCGAGCTCGTTCGGGTCGGACGTGTTCAGGTAACGCGCCGGAATGATCTCGTCGGTGTTGATGTCATCCCCGAATTTCCAGGTTTTTCCTTTGGCCTTCATGCGTTTCCTCCGTGGTGATAGCGCCAGTGCACAGGAGGGGCAGGGCGGTGCCCTGCCCGTACCCTACGTCAGTTCATCCGGGTGGCCGATCCTGCCCAGCACCGCCGATGCAGCGGCGACCGCGGGGCTGGCGAGATAGACCTCGCTCCTGGGATGTCCCATGCGGCCGACGAAGTTTCGGTTGGTGGTCGCGACGCAGCGCTCGCCCTCGGCGAGGATGCCCATGTGCCCGCCCAGGCACGGTCCGCAGGTGGGAGCCGATATGGCCGCCTCCGCCGCGAGGAATACGTCGAACAGGCCCTCCTTCATCGCCGTCTGGTACACCTCCTGGGTGGCGGGGATGATGATGAGCCGCACGTCCCGGTGCGCCGTTTTCCCCTTGAGCACCTCCGCCGCGAGGCGCAGGTCTTCGATGCGCCCGTTGGTGCATGATCCGATGACCACCTGGTCGATCGTCGTGCCGTTCTCCCGCGCGGGCTTCGTGTTCTCGGGCAGATGGGGCGCGGACACCAGGGGTTCGATCTTCGTCGCATCGTATTCGCGAACATCGACATACGCGGCATCGGGATCGCTCGCAAAGACCGTGAAGGGAAGGGACGTCCTGCTCTGTACATATGCGAGCGCCTTTTCGTCGGCGGCGAAGATGCCGTTCTTGCCGCCGGCCTCGATGGCCATGTTGGCCATGGTGAGGCGTCCCTCGACCGTGAGCGCGTCGATGGTGTCGCCGGCGAACTCCATCGCCCGGTACAGCGCTCCATCAACCCCGATGTCGCCGATGGTGAAAAGGATGAGGTCTTTCGCGGTCACGTAACGTCCGAGCTTCCCGCGAAAGATGAATTTCATTGACTCGGGCACCTTGAACCAGAGGCTCCCGGTGGCCATGACGGCAGCGAGGTCGGTGGAGCCCACGCCGGTGGAGAATGCCCCGAGCCCGCCGTAGGTGCAGGTGTGCGAGTCGGCGCCGATGATGAGCATCCCCGGGCGCGCAAGCCCGAGTTCGGGCAAGAGCGCGTGCTCGACGCCCACGCGTCCGGTGTCGTAGAAGTGCACGATGCCCTGCTCGCGCGAGAAGTCGCGCAGGATCTTCACCTGCTCGGCGGACATGATGTCCTTGTTGGGTGTGAAGTGGTCGGCCACCAGCGCGATCTTCTCGCGGTCGAATACGCCCTTCACGCCGAGCGCGCGGAACTCCCTGATGGCGATGGGCGCGGTGATGTCGTTGCCCAGCGCGAGGTCGATTTTCGCATCGATGAGCTCGCCCGGCTCGACGCGGCCGACGCCCGCATGCGCGGCGAGGATCTTTTCGGTGATGGTCATTCCCATGATGTGCGCTCCATCGAACAGGGTCGTCCGGCTGCCTGCCGGAAACGGAATCTGTGCACCATGGAAATCGGCGGTAAAAAAATCAAGCGCCTTTTCCGCGCGGCAATATTCGGTTGACAGCGATGCGCGCGGACCGGAGAATCACGGCATGGATTCGTCAATTGCGATCGCGATCGTCGGTGCGGGCGCCATGGGCTCGGCGTTCGCCTTCCTGATCGGCCGTACGGATCGGCGCGTGATCCTGCTCGAGCGTGACGCGCGCGTGGTGTCCGCCGTCGCCGGCGGCCTGATCGTGCATGACGGCGAGTGTCGCGAAACCTTCCGGCCGGAGATCGGGTCCGATCCCGCCATCATCCGCGACGCCGACCCCGTGTTCATCTTCGTGAAGTGCCATTCCACGGAAGCGGCGATGGACGACATCGCGCCCGCGATTGGGACGGCCACGATGGTCTCGTTGCAAAACGGGATCGGCAATCGGGAACTAATCGCACGGCACGTCGGCGAAGACGCGATCGTCTATGGGTCCGTCGTGCTTGGCGCGACCATGATCGCGCCCGGCGAGGTGTCCCTGCGCGGCGGCGGTTCCGTCGTCATCGGCGGCCGCGATGCGCGTCGTGTGGAAGACGTTCGCCGGCTGCTGGCGCGGGCCGGCCTCGCGGTCTCCGTGACGGACGATCCGGAACGTGCGGTGTGGGAGAAGGCGATCGTGAACGCCGCGATCAATCCCCTCGGCGCGCTCCTGGGCGTTCCCAACGGCGTGATCGCCGCGGACCCGCACGCGGCGCGCATTCAGGAGGAGGTCGTCCGCGAGGCCGTCGCGGTCGCGAACGGCATGGGAATCGGGGCCGATCCCGACGCGCTGATCGCATCGGTGCGCGATGTCTGTCGCATAACGGCATCCAACCGCTGCTCGATGCTGCAGGACCTCGACGCCGGCCGCGCGACCGAGATCGACGGCATCAACGGCGCCATCGTCCGGATAGGGAAGGAGCTGGGGATCGCCACTCCCTGGAATGATGAGCTCGCGTGCCTGATCAGGGCCCGGGAGCGCCTCGGGACGCCGGGGGGGCGGTGCGAACCATGAGCACGACAATCCGGGAGATGGGCCGGATCGACGAACTCCGCCATCGGATGGTCGACATCGGTTTGCTTGTCAGCGTCATCATCGGGGCCCCTGCCGCACTGACGAGCGTTTTGCGCGCCTTCGAGACCGGGTGGCGGCCTGTGATGATCGGGCATTGCGTCGCCTTCGTCCTTCTGGCGGGCAGCGTTGCGTTCAAGAGATGGATTGGGTACCATGTCCGCGCGTTCGTCCTGCTCGCCATCGGCATGACTGCCGGCGCCCTGGGGTTGTTCACCTACGGCCTCATCAGCATGGGGATCCCGTTCCTCATGGCGACCGTCGTTGTCTCCGTGATCCTCTATGGCCGGTGGGGCGGCTATGTCGCGCTCGGCGCCGGAACGCTCATCATCGCGGCGATGGGAGCAGGCATCGTCACCGGCCTCATCCCCCTCGAGTTCGACATCGCGCGCTATGCCGTGGGTCCCCTGTCCTGGGTGACGGCGGGGACGGCCTATGCCTGCTTCATGGTGATTGTCGTTGCCATGATGGGCACATACTATGGGTTTCTGATCGACGCCGTCGGGGCCCTCGACGCACGCACGGGCGATCTGGCCGCCGCGAACGAACGGCTGGAGGCTGAGATCTCGGAACGGGTGAAAACCGAGGAGGCGCTGCGGGCCACCCGCGCCTATCTCGACAATATCATCAACTCGATGCCGTCGATCCTCGTGGGGATCTCGTCTGACGGTTCGGTCCTGTCGATGAACCGGGCGGCGGAGGCGGCCGCGGGGCGTGCCGAACGGGATGTTCGCGGCAGGCCGTTGGTCGAGGTGCTTCCCGCGTTCGCCGGTCATCTCGACGGCGCCGTGGCGACCCTCCGCGACGGCAAAACGTTCGACCTGCAGCATGCCGAGGTCGAATGGGACGGGGCGATGCATACCTGTTCGCTGACTGTGTTCCCGCTGATCATGAACGGAATCCGCGGCGGTGTCGTCCGCATCGACGATACGACGGAGGTGGTCCGCCGCGAGCAGCGACTTCGCCGATTGCAGAAGATGGACATGATCGGAACCATGGCGGGCGGGCTCGCCCATGACTTCAACAATATCCTGAGCGGCATCATGGGGAGCGCGAGCATCCTGCAGCACGACCTGAAGGACGAGGACCTGCGCCAGCGCGAACGCATCGAGGACTCTATTGCCACCATCCGCCATGCCTCGCGGCGCGCGGCGGACACCATCCGCGCGCTGATGACCATCTCCCGGAAGCAGGAGAACGTTTTCGTTCCCGCCGATCTTTCGCGGTCTATCGGGAATGTCGTGAAGCTCTGCGAAAGCAGCTTTCCGCCGACCGTCACGATCGAGCACCGCGATGCCGCGCCGCACGAGCGGTTCATCGGCGTCCCCGCTCGGTTGGAGCAGGTGCTCCTCAATGTCTGCATGAACGCGATGCACGCCATGACCATCATGCGGGACGCCGGCGAGGAACAGGGAGGCGTCGTTGCGATCGACAGCGGCGTGATGACGGCCGATGATTCGTTCGCCCAAGCGCACCCCGGCGCGGAGGCGGGATCCGACTACCTGTATGTGAGGATCGCCGATAGCGGGGTCGGCATGGACCGGATGACGCGCGAACGGGCCTTCGAGCCGTTCTTCTCGACCAAACAGGACGTGAGCGGCACCGGGC
>ERZ795049.2036-NODE-2036-length-24595-cov-5.115689_pt1 | contig 24595 bp, 18 predicted proteins | sample MGYA00375133_ERZ795049 | MGnify/ENA primary metagenome ERZ795049 (study PRJEB30178, sample SAMN05720147) | activated sludge metagenome | isolation source: anaerobic digester from wastewater treatment plant | place: Japan | collected 2015-04-20 ... | reverse complement strand
GGCCTGCGCCATCTGCAGGTTGGTGAACAGGCGCGCCAGTTCCTGCACCGGCATGAAGAAATCGCGTGAGTAGCTGACGAACGCCACCAGCGTCCCGAGCGAGATGACGCCGGCCAGCACGTCGCGTCCGCCGAACCAGATCGCCAGCCCGGCCCCCGCGCTGCCGATCGTGATGACCAGCGGGAAATAGAGCGCCGACTGGACGGCATTGCGGATCGACGCGCGCCGCATCTCGCCGGCCAGGCTTGCAAACTCGCGCAGGCTCCCCTCCTCCCGCACCAGCGTCTTGGTTGTGCGCACCGCGCTGATCCCCTCATTGAACGACCCGGTCAGGCGCGAGTTGATCTTCCGCACCAGGCGCGAGCTGCGCAGGATGACGCGCTGGAAATGCAGGCTGATCCAGGCCAGCACCGGCACGACCGTAAACACGATCAGCGCCAGCTTCCAATTCAGATAGAACAGGATCACCGCGATGGCGGACATGAACGCCGTGCCCCAGGTCAGATCGAGCAGGCCCCACGCCAGCACGCTGGAAAGCCGCTCGCAGTCCGACGTCATACGGGCCATCAACCAGCCGACCGGCCGATGATCGTAGAATGAGAAGGAGAGCTCCTGCAGGCGGGCGAAACCGGCCCGGCGGATGTCGTGGCTGATGAAAGCGGAAAGCTTGCCGGCGAAACGGATAAAGATGAAAACGCAGACCACCAGCGTGATCGTGATGGCGGCGTACTGCAGCGCGTAACTGAACAGGGGGGCGTCGGGGCCGAACTCCACCAGACCGTCGATCACGCGCTTGACCAGCAGATTGTAGAGCGATTCGGTGAGGCCGACGAGCAGCGCGATCGTCATCAGCCCGCCCACCAGCGGCCGGTACGGTCGGGCGAACTGCAGAATCCGCCACCAGAGCCGCGGATCGAGCCGTTTGTTGAATTCCTCTTCGCGGAACACGGTCTCAGACATGCGTCGGCGCCTCCGCTTGTGCAAGAGCGGCCCGCGCCTCGGCGGCCGGGGCGGGCGGGTCGCCGGCGAGATCCTGCTGCAGCGACGTCTGGATGCTCCACAACCGACGGTAGAGTCCCTCCTGGTTGACCAGTTCGGCGTGCGAACCGGTTTGAATCACGCGGCCATGATCCAGCACGAGGATCCGGTCGGCGTGCATCAGCGTCGAGAGGCGGTGCGCGATGAGGATCGTGGTCTTCCGCCCATGGCGGTCGGCCAGCGCCCGCAGGATCAGCCGTTCGGTGTGGGTGTCCACCGCGCTCAGCGCGTCGTCCAGGATCAGGATCGGCGGATCCTTGACGATCGCGCGGGCCAGCGCGACGCGCTGGCGCTGGCCGCCCGACAGCGTCACGCCGCGCTCGCCGATCTCGGTCTCGTAGCCCTTCTCGAAATCGAGGATGTTGTCGTGCACGCAGGCGGCGATCGCGGCCGCCTCGATCCGTTCGCGCGGCGCCTCGCTGTGGCCGAAGCGGATGTTGTCGCGCAGCGTCTTCGAATAGAGGAACGGCTCCTGCAGGACGACGCCGATCCGCGCGCGCACGGCCTTGCGCTCGGCCTGGCCGATATCGACGCCATCGATGCGGATCGCCCCCGCCGCTGGATCGTGGAACCGCAGCAACAGGCTGACGAGCGTCGACTTGCCCGATCCCGTGGGCCCGAGAATGGCAAACGTCTGGCCCGGCTCGACCCGGAACGAGACCTCGTGCAGCACCGGCTGCCCATCCTGATACGCGAACGAGACGCGGTCGAACTCGATCTCGCCGCGCATTTCGGTCGGCAACGCCATCGGCCGCGCCGGCCCCGATTCGCGCGGTTCGCGCAGGATTTCCTCGATCCGCCCGATCGCGACCTGCGCTTTGCCCATGTCGACCAGAACCCGGCCCATGTTGCGCAGCGGGCCCCACAGCAGCATGCCCAGGCAGGCCATGTAGAAGAAGAGCTGACCCACCGAGAGCGCATCGTGCTGGACGAAGCGCGCGCCGACGACCAGCACAAACCCCGTCTGCGCCAGGCACATCAGGTCCGACGACGGCCAGTACCACGCCATCAGGCACACCACGCGGTACTGCAGGTCGCGGTAGGCGGCATTCTTCCCCTGGAACTTGGCGATCTCATGCTCCTGGCGGGCAAACGCGCGGACGACGCGAATTCCGGTCAGGTTCTCCTGCAGGACGGTCGTCATCGCGGCCTCCGCTTCGTCCTGCTCCTTGAATGCCGCCTTGATGCGGCTGAAGAAGAACAGCGAGGCCAGGATAATCAGCGGCGTCAGCGAGAGCGCATAAAGCGTCATCACCCAGTTGATCGTGAGCATGATCGGGATCAGCACGATCAGCATGATGATGCCGCGCCCCAGTTCGGTGACCTGCCCGCCCAGAAAGTTGCGCACGGTTTCGACGTCGGAGGTGGAGCGCTGGACCAGGTCGCCCGTGTCGGCGGCGGCATGGAACGCGACGGGCAGATGCTGAAGGTGATCGTAGATCCGCTCGCGCATCGCCCGGATGATTGATTCGCTGGCCTGGGCGATCCACAGGCCGCGCAGGTAGCTGAACCCCCCGGCGACGAGCATCAGCCCGACCATCAGCAGCCCGGGCAGCCAGAGGTGCCGGCGCAGGCCGTCCGACCCCACGACGCGCAGCAGGAGTTTCACGAACCGACTCGGCTCGCGGTCGGCCGCCCCCTCCCTGAAGATCGCGTCGATCACGTCGGCGATGACCAGCGGGACCTGAAACGAAAAATAAACGGACAGCAGCAGGGCCAGCACGGCCGCGCCGTAGCGCAGACGGTGGCCGCGCATCCAGAACCACAGCGAGCGATAGACCGTCGGCGAAGTGGCACTCATCGGAGGCGTCCTTGACCTGCACCCATCAGGACGGGATGGAGAACCGCGAATCAGTCGCGGGCGCGCGAGCCGGATAACAAGCAGCGGACCTGAATGATGGGGTGAAAACAGGGAGGCCCGCTGCCTGTCAGGGGGAGCGGGCCGGCGGGAGGAAGAGATCTTCCGGCGTCAGTCGCTCACCATCGCCGCAACGACAGGAAGGCGGAGGGGAATTGGTGAATTCAAGCGCATCGCGGCGCCGACCTTTCCGCGCACAAACGTTGCTCCCAGCATACCACCCCACGGCACGGAATCAAGCCGATGTTTGTGAATTCCCGGTCTCGCTGTCGGCCTGGGCATCGGTAGCTGGATCGTAAGCGGATTCCAGCTCAGCGTTGCAAAGACCGGCTTCCAGACCCCCGAAGGCCCTCCCGGAATTCGGCTCCCGGCTCTCGTCCCTCGTCCTCGGCTCTCGAAAACCCGCCATTCTATCCCCAGCGGGCATCAGGCTACCCGCCGCCCCCACCCCCGCCGCCCGGCAACCTCGACCACCAAAAAAATGGCACCCGTGGATTGCAGCCGGTCCCCGCTTTAGATTAGGATAAAGGCCACGGCAGGCGGGTTCCCGCGGATACCGCCTGAGTTCACCCATCGGTGGTATCAACCATGAAGCTTCGTTGCTCGTTCTGCGGCAAGGACCAGCATTCCGTCCGCACGCTCTTCAAGGGTCTGACCCAGAAGGAGAGCATGATGACGGTTTACATCTGCGACGAGTGCGTCGGCCAGTGCCACGAACGCCTCAAGCGCGATCAGATCCTGCAGGCCGAGGAAGCGGCGTTCGAAACCCTCAAGACTCTCCCTTCCCCCTCCGAAATCAAAAGCGCGATCGACCAATACGTCATCAGCCAGGAAAAAACCAAGAAGACCGTCTCCGTCGCCGTCTATAACCATTACAAGCGCCTGATGCACAACCTGGCCAGCCAGGATATCGAGCTGGAGAAGAGCAACATCCTGATGGTCGGGCCCACCGGCTCGGGCAAGACGCTCATCGCGCAGACCCTCGCCCGCATCCTCGAGGTTCCCTTCGCCATCGCCGACGCCACGACGCTGACCCAGGCCGGCTACGTGGGCGAGGATGTCGAGAACATCCTGCTGCGCCTGCTACAGAACGCCGGCGGCGACAAGGAGAAAGCCGAACGCGGCATTGTCTACATCGACGAGATCGACAAGATCGCCCGCACGACGCAAAACGTTTCGATCACCCGCGACGTCTCGGGCGAGGGGGTCCAGCAGGCCCTGCTCAAGATCCTGGAAGGGACCGTCGCCAACGTGCCGCCGACCGGCGGCCGCAAGCACCCGCATCAGGAATACATCCAGATCGACACGCGCAACATTCTGTTTATCTGCGGCGGCGCGTTCAGCGGGCTGGACAAAATCATCGAACAGCGCGTCCAGCAGAAAACGATGGGTTTCGGCGCCGAGGTCCGCAGCCGTAAGGATTATCGCATCGGCGAGATCCTTGAGCAGGTCAACTACTACGACCTGCTCAAGTTCGGCATGATCCCCGAGTTCCTCGGCCGCTTCCCGATCGTCTGCACGCTGGACCAGCTTGATGAACCGGAACTGATCCAGATTCTGACGACGCCGCGCAACTCGATCATCAAGCAGTATCAGAAACTTTTCGAGATGGACTCGGTCGAGCTGCACTTCTCCGACGAGGCGCTGCACGAGATTGCCCACAAGGCGATGGAACTGCGCACGGGGGCCCGCGGCCTGCGCGCCATCCTCGAGGAGATCATGCTCGACATCATGTTTTCGCTCCCCGAAAAAGCCGAGGAATACGACGAGTGCCACATCGACGGCGGCGTCATCCGCGGCGAGAAGGAACCGTTGTTCATCCAGTCCGAAAAACGCGAATCGGCCTGACCCGCCCTGCCAATCCGCCTGCGCCCAGGCCGGGAGCTGTCTGGACAGCCCCGCGAGGAGCGCGGTGGAAGCAATCTCAAAACGATCCGCCGGTCCGGCGCAGCTTTTCCGCAACGGTCCGGCGCGGTTTCCACTGGCGCAGTTGCCGCAAGCTTTCCCGGCGATATTCCGCAAGCCGATCCGGCCGGTCCGCCGCCGCCGCATGCGCCGTGAACCGGCGATGGAAGCGCCGCGCCGCCGCCGCCCCACGCGCCAGTCCGCCCACGGCCTCCAGGAACGCCCCGGGATACATGAGATAGCGCGGCAACCAGAATTGCAGCTCCCCCTTGAGCAGATACGGCAATTCCTTCAGGATCGTCGGCCAGTCGTCGTGGCGCAGCGTCAACAGCCAGTGGTTGAGCAGCGCGCGGGCCCGGATCGACCGCCGCCGCAGCCCCCCCGAACTGAACCGGCCGTGCCAGGCGTACGCCCGCCCTTCGACCCCCGCGCGCCAGCCCATCCGGGCCAGCTTGAGCGCCAGGTCGAACTCCTCGTGGTAGGCGAAAAAATCGGGCGGCAGGATCCCCGGCAGCGGCTCCCCCCCGGCGGGGTCGGGCTGCGGCTCGATCGCCGCGGCGCGGCACGCCGCCAGCCGCAGGATCATCGCGGCCCCATTGACGCCCGGGACCCAGCGCCGCGTTCGCAGGACCTCCTCCACCGGCCATCCCAACGCCAGCTCGAACGGAAATCGCAGCCGCGGCCAGACGATCCCCGCCGAGGCGATCCGGTCATCCGGGCCCGGCGCCGTCGGCGCCTGCTCGCCCGGCGGACCGGCGCCCCGCAGGATCAACCCCGAGGCGAGCGCCAGGTCCGGCGCCTCGTCCAGCCAGGCGCAGACCCGCTCGACGTATTCCGGCGCCAGCACGACGTCCTGGTTCAGGGCCAGGTAATACGGCGTCGCACAACGGGCCGCCGCCTGGTTGTGCCCGCCCGTGAAGCCGATGTTGCGCGCGTTGACGATCGGTTCGGGAAGCGCCGGAAACGCTCGCCGCAGCCGTTCGACCGTTCCGTCGGTCGATGCGTTGTCGATCCAGATAATCGGCAGCGGGCGCTCGGTCTGCGCCAGCACGCTGCGCACGCACGGCTCGGCCGCGTCGCCGCCGTTCCAGGTCAGCAGGCCGACCGTGCACCGCGCCCCGCCGGCGGAACGGGTGTCGGCCTCCGGGCTCACGCTTCCGCTCCCACGCCGGTCCGGGCGCCCGCCCATGCCGCGCCAGCCTGGGCGTCGCGCCATGCTTCGTGGACCCCCTCCAGCCGCGCCGCGAAGATCATCCGCTCGACGAGCCGCGCGTGGACCGCCGAGCGCGGAGCGATTTTTTCAGTCAGCGCGACCAGCCAGTCGCCCAGCTCGCGGCGCCACGGCGGACCCGGCCGCAGCGCCGCCGCGTCATCCCAGAATTTCATCGAGCGGATCGCCCCCGGCGCGAGCGCCTGCCACTTGCTCCAGAACTGAAACGCGGTGTAACCCGCCTCGCGCTCGCGCCGCCACAGCGCCGCCCGCCCGCGCCAGCGGTGGTCGTGCACCGCGCGCGCCTCCGGGTCGAACACGATCCGCCCCCCCTCGCGCTCGAACCGCAAGCCCAGGTCGATGTCCTCCCACCCGTAGCGCGCGAAACGCTCGTCGAAGCCCCCAAGCGCGACGATCCGCTCCCGATCGATTGACAGGTTGCCCGTGGAGCAGAACAGGAAGCCCGCGTTAGTGGGATCCGCGATCAGGTGCTGCGGATTGGGTTCCGCCCAGCGCGCCAGCGCCGGCGAGCGCGGCGGCTCGGCCAGCGGGAACGGCCCGACGCGCGCCACCGCCGGGTCACGTTCCAGCCGGTGGCGCGCCAGGCAGCCTGGCCGCACGATCACGTCGTCGCCCAGGAACAGGATGCGCTCGCCGCGCGCCCAGCGGATGCCGGCGTTGCGCGCCGCGGCGCGTCCGGCATGTTCGATTCGCCGCAGCCGCAGGTCCAGCTTGTCCTGGTAGACCCGCTCGATGGCCTTGAGGTCCAGCCGGCCGCCGTCGTCCACGACGACGACTTCAAACGGGTCGGCCTCCTTCTGGCGCGTCAGCGCCTGCAGGCACCGCGAGAGCGATTCGGGCCGCTCGTAGGTATTGATGATGACCGACAGCAACATGACGGCTCATGATGCGGCCCCCCCCGCATGGGCGTCAACCCCCCACGCACAGATTCGTCCCTCGTTCTCGTTCCTCGTCCTCGTGATCGCTCCCAAAGGCCTTCGCTCAGCCGATGTCGGCCAACGTCGCTTCACCCCGCCGGCCGTTAAACTCGTCCAGCGCGCCGTAAAACGCGTCGATGTTTTGCAGCGGCGTCCCCGGCGGGACATCACAGCCCGACGAGAGGACGAAGTTGGGATAATCGGCCGTCCGCCGCAGCAGCGCCAGCGTCGCCGACCGCACCTGCTCGGGCTTGCCGTGGCGGAAGACCGACGAGGGGTCGATGTTCCCCGCCGCGAGCACGTCGCGCGGAACCTGCGGCAGAATGTCGAGCATGTCGACGGCGTTGCCGAAGTGGAGCATCCCCGCCCCGGTCGAGACAAGCGACGGCACGAGCTCGCGCGTCCGGCCGCAGTTGTGCAGCACGACCAGAAATTCCTCATCCTGCACCGCCGCCACGATCCGCCTGACGTAAGCTGAGGAGAATTCGTCGCAGTGCGCCGGCGAGAGCAGACCCGCCGCCGGCTCGGCGATCACCAGGCCATGGGCCCCCGCCGCGCGGAACCCGCGCGCATACGCGATCAGAAACCGCGTCACGCGCTCCAGCAGCGCGTGCACGCGTTCGGGCTGCAGCATCAGGTCCAGCATCAACCGGCTCATGTCGCGCAGGCGCACCGCCAGCGAGTACGGCCCGATCATCCCCCCGAACAGCGGCCGGTTCTCGATCAGCGCGGCGGCCCGCCGCGCCGCCTCCAGATAGGCCGCCGTGCGTCCCGTTTCCGGCGACGGGAGCGGCAGGGCCTCGACCTGCTCCAGGTCATGCAGGATCGCGCCGGTCACCGTCGGCACCTCATCCGCCGAATACTGGATCGGGCAGCCGAAGGCCTCGGCTTCCACCGACAGGTCCATCAGCGTCAGCGCGGCGAGCGAGCGGTAGGCGCCCGCCAGCGCCGCGATGCAGCGGGCCTGCTGCTCCCCGCTCGTCACAATGTCCATCACGTTCAGGCCGACCAGCGGCAGGCCGGGGTAGGTCATGATCGGCATGGCCTGGCGTTCGGTCTGGGTTCGCACGTCCCTGGCCCAGGAATCCATGTTGCGCATCATCGGAGGGTCCGCCTTTCAGAGCGCGAGGCGAAGTGAGGTGGTGAGGCCGGCGACCCGGGCCGCGGGGGCCGGGGTAGCGGCTTTTCCCAGACATTAGCACATTGTGATTCTTTTCACAAGCAGTAAAAAGATACAAATGACCGAATCAAGAGCTTGGCCGGCCGGTGTCCAATATCAGGCCTCGGCTTCCGGGCCGACCACGAGTTCAAGAATGAGCGGCAAATTGGGCAGCGGTTCGGAAGCGAGGACGGGAGACGAGGGACGGGTCGTAGCGTGAGGACGAACGGCGATGTTCAACGGACGGAGCTTGCTTGACACGGCCCGCCGCCCTGGGCGATAGTCGAGTTGATGGCCATGACGCTGAGCGCGCGGCGGTTCGTTGCCCTGTTCTGACTGATCTTACCTCTCGTGGAGCACACCCTCTTGGTTACGCGGCATCGGCTCGTCACACACAACCTGGTCAAGGCTTACGGCGGCCGCCGCGTTGTGGATCACGTCTCCATCTCCCTCGAACAAGGCGAAATTGTCGGTCTGCTCGGCCCCAACGGCGCCGGCAAGACGACGACGTTCAATATGGTCGTCGGCATCGTCAAGCCCGACGAAGGGACGATCACGCTCGACGGCAAGGATCTCTCGCGCATGCCGCTCTACAAGCGCGCGCGCGCGGGCCTGGGCTATCTGACGCAGGAAACCTCGATCTTCCGCAAGTTGACGGTCGAGGAGAACCTGATGTCGATCCTCGAGATGACGAAGTTGAGCCGGCAGCAGCAGCGCGCCCGCCTGGAGCTGCTCTTCGATGAACTGTCGATTGGCCATCTGGCGAAGAACTATGCCTACACGCTGTCGGGCGGCGAGCGCCGCCGCGTCGAGATCGCCCGCGCGCTGGACATCGAACCGATCATCATGCTGCTGGACGAGCCGTTCTCGGGCGTCGACCCCAAATCGGTGGAGGAACTGCAGGAAATCATCCAGCAGATGCGCGATCGCGGTCTGGGGATCCTGATCACCGACCACAGCGTGCGCGAAACGCTCTCGGTGACCGACCGCTCGTACATCATCCACGAAGGCAAGATTCTGGTGCAGGGGGCGGCCGAGGAACTCGTCAACAACCCCGAGGTCCGCCGGCTGTACCTTGGCGAGCGATTCTACATGGAGGTGCCGGGCCAGGCGCGCGAGCCGGCCGGCAAAGCCTGAGCGGGTGTCGCCCCCCGCGAACGTCACTCATAGAAGGAGGAAACCCCTGCCGATCCGATTTACGGGATGTTCGCCAAGCATGGACCTTCCCTCCCGTCCCTCCTGGAACCTTCGGTCCCCCGACCACGGATGGGAGGCGCATCCCCCCGCCAGTCAGCTCCCCCTTGGAGCGAAAGGAGTTCACGGATGCCGCTACAGCTCACAGGACGCCACATGAACATCAGCCGGACGCAGAAGGCCTACATCGACAAGAAGGTCAATCGCCTGCGCCGGCTCTGCCCGAAAATCGACGAGATGCATTTCACCCTGACCCGCGAGAAACTGCACTACAAGGCCGACGTGACGTTCCGCGCCGGCGCGATCGCCGCCCAGGCCAACTCCACCGCGTCGCAGCCGCTTGAAGCCATCGACCTGCTGGTCGACAAGCTCGAAGCGCAGATTACCAAGACCAAGGCGCGCTGGGGCAACAAGAAGGCGCTGGGCCGCGAACGCCAGCGCGCCGGCGAGGCCGCCGTGCTGGAGGAAACCCTCGCCACCGACGCCGCGCTCGACGACGAGGATGAAGAAGAAGCCCTCGAAGACGAGGAGGAGCCGCAGCGCGTCTACGCCTGATCGCTCCCCCGAGGGATTGAACGCACTTGCCCGCCGCGACCCCGCCCGTTGGCCCGGTCGCGGCGGGTTTTTGTTTGCGCGGGAACGCCGCCAGGAAATCCGTCAGATCCGTCGGATCCGTCGGATCTTGATAAAATCATTCTTCAGGCTCAGGTTCTGGCGCCCGCCAGGTTCCGTTCCGCTTCGCGCGCGGCGGGGCCGGGGTGTGCATCCCCATTGGATGGCCGATCGGGGGCCGCAACGGCTTCGGCCGCGATTTCGCCGCGCGGTTCCTCCACCGGCGGGCTCAGCCGGACGGCGGTCACCTTGTATTGCGGGCACTTGGAATCGGGGTCGGCGTGCGGGCCGATGAGCTGGTTGGTGGCCGTCTCGGGAAAGTGGAACGGCAGGAAGAACGTGCCGGGGCTGACCCGCGGCGAGAGGCGGACCGTCACGTGCGTGCAGCCCCACGTGCTGCAGATCCGGACGCGGTCGTTGTCCTTCAGGCCCTCGCGCGCGGCGTCGTCGGGATGAATCTCCAGCCGGTCGGCGTCGGTCAGCTCGCTCTGCGGCGTGCGCCGCGTCATCGTCCCCACGTTGTAATGGTTGAGCACGCGGCCGGTGATCAGCGTGTAGGGGAAGCCGGCGACGTCGTGTTCGGGGTTGGCCAGCGGCTCGGTGACCGAGAGCTGGCCGCGCCCGCGCAGGAAGGCGGCCTGGTGGACCTGCGGCGTGCCGGGATGGTCGACGCTGGGGCAGGGCCATTGCAGGCCGTCGGCGCCGAGCCGGTCGTAGCGGACGCCGCCGAACAGCCGCGGGGCGACGCGCGCGATCTCGTCCATCACGGCGCCCGGATGCGGGTAATCCCAGTCACGGCCGAAGGCGCGCGCGACGTCGCGCGCAACCAGCCAGTCGGGCCGCGCCTCACCCGGCGGCGGCACTGCCGCGCGCACGCGCTGGATCCGCCGCTCGCCGTTGGTGAATGTCCCGTCCTGTTCGAGCGCCCCGGCGGCGGGCAGCACCAGATGCGCGTAGCGCGCCGTCTCGGTCATGAACAGTTCCTGCACCACCAGAAACTCCAGCTTCGACAGCGCGTTGCGGACATGCTGCTGGAACGGATCGCTCTGGGCGATATCCTCCCCCTGAATCCAGAGGGCGCGGATCCGGCCGTGCACGGCGGCGGTCAGCATCTCCGGGATCGTCAGGCCGGGCTCCGCGGGGGGCAGCTCGCCCCAGATCGACTCGACGTGGCGGCGCACTTCAGGATCGCCCACCGGCTGGTAGCCGGTCAGTTGGTTGGGCATGCTGCCCATGTCGGCGCTGCCCTGCACGTTGTTCTGGCCGCGCAGCGGCAGCATCCCGCCGCCGGGCCGGCCGATGCTGCCGGTCAGCATCCCCAGATTGCAGAGCGCCTTGACCGACGCGGTGCCCTGCGTCAGTTCGGAGAGGCCCAGCCCATGAACGAACAGCACCGGGCCGCCGGCGCCGAGGATGCGGGCGGCGGCACGGACCTGTTGCGGCTCGACGCCCGCCGTCGATGTGAAGTCGGTCAGCGCATGGCGCGCGAGGAACTGCTGCAGTTCGGCGAAACCCTCCAGCCGCTCAGCGGCATACGCTGCGTCGACCAGGCCTTCATCGAACAGCACCCAGGCGAGCGCGTTGAACAGGGCGACGTTGGCGCCCGGCTTCAGTTGCAGGTGGACGTCGGCATAGTCGGCCAGCTCGATGCGGCGGGGGTCGGCCACGATCAGCCGCGCGCCGCGCAGGACGGCCTGCTTGAGCCGGGCGCCCACGACCGGATGCGCCTCGGTCGGATTGGCCCCCGCCAGCAGGATGCAGCCGCAGCGGTCGATGTCCTCATACGCGGCGGTCGCCGCGCCGGTGCCCGTGACCTGCTGGAGCGCCAGCGCCGTGGAGGAGTGGCAGACGCGCGCGCAGCAGTCCACGTTGTTCGTGCCGATCACGGTGCGGAAGAGCTTCTGCAGCAGGTAGGTGGCCTCGTTGGTCGAGCGCGACGAAGTAAAGACCCCCAGCGCCTGGGCGCCGTGTCGTTCGCGCACCCCCCGCAGCCGGTCGACCAGCACCCGCAGCGCCTCCTCCCAACGAATCGGTTTGAACCCGTCGTCGGTCCGCAGCAGCGGCTGGGTCAGGCGCTCCGGCGAGTGATGATAGGCGTGCGCGTAGCGGCCCTTGACGCAGAGGTGACCACGATTGACGGCCGCCGCGGCGACGCCGGTGATCGACAGCACGCGGCTGTCGCGCGCGGCCACGGCGATCCGGCAGCCGACGCCGCAGTAGCCGCAGACGCTCTCGACGACCCGCTCGGGCGCTTCCCCCCGCAGGCGATCGCGGTCGCTGATCGCCCCGGTCGGGCAGCGATCGACGCACGCCCCGCACGCGACGCACGGGCTGTGCAGGAAATGCCCGTCGCGCCCATAGATCAGGTGCGTGAACGGCCCGCGCTCGGCCATCGAATAGACGAACTGCCCCTGGACCTCGTCGCAGGCGGCGACGCAGCGGCGGCAGTTGATGCAAAGCGCGGGCTGGAACCGCATGTAGGGGTGGCTCTGGTCGAGCCGGGCGCCGGCGCGGGCGGGGTCGAGCCGCGGCGCCGCCAGGCCGTGGTCCTCCAACAGACGCGTGAATTCCGAATCGCGGTGGTCGCGGTGGTAGGCGTTCAGCTTGCCGTCCTGCAGGTAGAGGCTGAGGATGTCGCGGCGCAGCGCGAACAGCTCCTCATTGCGGGTCGCGACGCGCATGCCGGGGCGCAGGGGCGTGTGGCACGCGGCCACCGGCCGCGGCGAGCCGTCCAGTTGCACCAGGCAGACCCGGCAGCCCCCCTCGGGCCGCAGCCCCTCCAGGTAGCAGAGCGTGGGGATCTGGATCCCCGCCTGGCGCGCCGCCTGGAGGATCGTCTGGCCGTCGCGCACCGCCACGGTCCGGCCGTCGATGCTTGCTGTCGCCTCGCTCATCGCGCGCACGCCCCCGCGAAAATCTCGTCGCCCTTCAGTTCCACCAGGCGGCGCATGGGATCGACCATATGCTGGCCGAAGGCGCACAGACTGCCCGCCTCGATGACGCGCAGCAGCCGCGTGAACTCGGCGCGGGATTCGCCGTTGGCCCCGAGCTGGGCCACAAGCGTCCGGCCGCGCCGCGAGCCGAGCCGGCAGGGAACGCACTTGCCGCACGACTCGGCCACCATGAATTCCAGCAGGTGTTCCAGCAGCCGGCGCGCGTCGGTCCCCCGCGGAATGCCGACCAGGCCGCCGTGGCCCAGCTTGAGGCCGCGCTCGCGCATCGCGCCGTAGCAGATCGGCACGTCCCACTCGTCGGCCGGGAGCAGACTGCCCATCGGACCGCCCATCAGGATCATCTCAAGCGCATCGCCGTTGCGGCCGCCCCCCGCCTCGTCGATCACCTCGGCCAGCGAGACGCCGAATTCGACTTCGACGATCCCCGGCCGGGCAAAGGCATTGTTCAGGCAGATCGTTTTGGTGCCCGCGCTCTGCGGCGTGCCGAACCGGCGATAGGCGTCCGCTCCGCGCTCGACGATGACGGGGATGTTGGCCAGCGTTTCAACATTGTTGATCACCGTCGGGCAGCCGAACAGGCCGGCCTGCGCCGGAAACGGCGGGCGCAGCCGGACTTCCCCGCGGCGACCCTCGATGGCGTTGAGCATCGCCGTCTCCTCGCCGCAGACATAGCTGCCGTGGCCGCTGATCACGTCGATCTCGAAGGTGAAACCGCTCCCCAGCACATCGCGCCCGATCAGGCCGGCGGCGCGCGCGTCGGCGACCGCCCGCCGCATCACCTCGCGGGCGGAGGGATACTCCGAGCGGATATAAACGATGCCGCGCCGCGCCCCGACGGCGTAGCCGCACAGCAGCATCCCCTCCAGGACGGCGTGCGGGTCGTGCTCCAGCAGGACGCGGTCGATGAACGAGCCGGGGTCCCCCTCGTCGCCGTTGGCCACGACCCAGCGCAGCGGCCCGGGGGCCTCAGCGCAGGCGCGCCACTTGGTCCCGGTCGGGAAGCCGGCGCCCCCGCGGCCGCGGATTCCCGATTCCTCAACGGCTCGCAACACCTCGGCCGGCGGCCGCTCCAGCGCGCGGGCAAGCGCAGCGTAGACGCCCGCGGCCCGCGCCTGGTCCAGCCGCGCGTGATCGCCCCGCAGCAGCCGCGCCAGCAGCAGCGGCTCGCGGCCCATCACCCGGAGGTCGGGCAGGGCATGGCGCGGGCGGCTCCGCGAGGCGGTATGGACCTCGCCATCGGGGTCGAGGAAGGCCGGGGCCCGGTCGCAGTAACCGGCGCAGGCGATCGCGTGGGCGAGCGCATGCGAGGAGTGAATGTGGATCGTTTCGCTGCCGCGCGAGAGAAAACAGGAGGTGCCGCGGCAGATGCGGAAGGCGGCCGGCTCCACTGCGAAGTCGGCAAACGAGCTGATGACGCCGCGCAGGGCGGCGACGGGGACGCCGGTCTCGCGGGCGAGTTGCTCCAGTTCGTCCTCGCTCGGGTCGGGGCGGCGTTTGAGCGCGTCGTCGATCTCCTGCAGGAGCCAGTCGGCGCGGCGCTGGCGGTGGCGAAGGGTGTAGGCGTCGGGCATGGGGCAACCGTCTCCCCCGGCAAATCGGCGGGGTATATTCTGATAACTGGATGCAAATATAACATTTATCGGCTCCGCCGCAATGCCTTTTTTTCGCTCGTCGCGCTTCGTGCCCCGATTCCGAATTCCGATCCTGATTCGACCGCGTCGGCGGTTACTCCGTATACGCCCGGAGCCCCAACCCCTGCGTTAGACGCCAGAATTCCCCATCCTGCCAGGACTCCAACCCGGCGGCAGTCAACGCATCGATCAGCGTCTCGGCGATCCGCGTGTAGGCCGCTTCGCGCCCGCCGGGCGTCGGCGCGCGGAACGCATAGGGATCAAGCACCAGGAACAGGCGCCGCCCCGGTGCTTCCTCCGCTCCGTCTCCCGCGCGGAAGGCCTCCAGAATCGCCTCGGCGTCGCGCGCCAGCAAATCCGGATCGGTCGCCGCCCCCTCCGGATCGAAATACCCCAGGTGGTTGTGCGTGGCGAGCGGGTAGGTCAGCAGCGTCCCAGGAATCGCGTGGCGCCGCATCTGATACAGAATCTTCGCCCCCTCCAGCCCGAGGCAGACGATCAGGTCGCCCGGGCGCACGTAATCCTTGAGCACTTTCCCCCGCGCCTGCTGCGGCTGGTGCGGCTGGTTTTCCGCCAGCGGCAGCAGCCTGAGCCCGACGCACAGCCCCGTGATGCCGAGCGGAACCATCAGCAGCCCAATGCTGACCGCGATCCCGCCGCCCCGTCTCGCCGGCCGCCCCGCCAGCCGCGCGCACCCGACGCCCAGCACCCCCAGCAGCGCCGGGTAGACCAGCGTATCGTAGCGACCGACGACGTAGATCGGCTCGATGGCGAGGGAGTAGAGCAGCAGCAGCAACAGCGGGATGAGCGTGCCGGCCGCCAGAAACTGGACGCGCCGGCCGTCTTCCCGGCCGGTCTCCATCGCGGTGCGCCGCGCCCCCACCAGCCCGGCCGCCACCAGCACCGCGATCATCCAGAGGAAACCCAGCACCGCCAGCGCCGTGGGGACTCGCGCCATCCGGACAAACTGCGGCAGCCGGGCCCCCACGGCCAGCGCCTGGATCGAATCGGGCAGCAGCAGCAGCGGATTGGCCTCGGCCCAGCCCTCGGCCAACCAGGTCAGCGCCCCCTGCTCCTGCACCCGCAACGTCGCCAGCAGCCACGGCAGGTAGAGCAGCGCCGCTACCGCGTGCGCCAGCGCGAGCCGTCGCCCTTGCCGGCGATCGAACCCGAGGATCGCTGCCCCCGCCCAGAATGCCGGCACGGCAAACAGGAAAATGTTGTGCGTATAAAGCGCCGCCACGATCAGCGCCCCGTGCGCCAGCCAGTCGCGCCGGCGCCCCGTCCGCGCCGCGCGCGTGAAACTCCACAGCGCCAGCGTCGCCAGCAGGTAGAGCAGCGTGTAGGCGCGCGCCTCCTGGGAATAATAGACATGCAGCGGCGCGAGCGCGCCCAACAGCAGCGCCCAGCCGACGGCACGCCGCGACAAGCCGAAGCCGTGCAGCCACAGCCCCAGCACCGCCAGTTGCGCCACGCCCAGCACCGCCGAGAGCGATCGCACCGCCCCGGCCGTGATGCCGAACAGTTCCATCCAGCCGCGCAGCAGGTAGAGATACAGCGGCGGATTGGTATCGACCAGCGCCCCGCGCAGGATCCCCCCCTCGGCGAAGGCCATCACGACGGAGTAATTCTCATCGAGCCACAGCTCGTAGCGGCCGAGCGCCGCGAACCGCAAGGCCGCCGCCAGCAACAGCACGGCGCCGGGCGCCAGGAGCTCGCGTAACGGCCGTTTCATCCAGGACCGCCACAAATGCAGAACCGGCCTGGCATGTGCCCGGGCCGGTTCCATTTCAAGTCGAAGGGTTGAAACGCGCGGCTACCAGCGATAGTGCGCAAACGCCTTGTTCGCTTCGGCCATGCGGTGCACGTCCTCGCGCTTTTTGACCGCCGAGCCGGTCTTGTTGTAGGCATCCACCAGTTCATTGGCCAAGCGCTCGGCCATCGTCCGCTCGCCGCGGCCGCGCGCCGCCGCCAGCAGCCAGCGGAACGCCAGCGTCTGGCGCCGTTCGGGCCGGACCTCCACCGGAACCTGGTAGTTCTGACCGCCCACGCGCCGGCTTTTGACCTCCACCAGCGGCTTGAGATTCTCGATCGCCTGGGTGAACACATCGAGCGGCTGGATTTCCTCGTTCTTCAGCCGTTCGCCCACGCGCTCCATCGCCGTGTAGACGATCTTTTCCGAAACGCTGCGTTCGCCGTCGTGCATCACGCAGTTGATCAGCTTGGCCACCTGAACGCTGTTGTAACGCCGATCCGGCGCGATGTCGCGAACGAGACTGCCCTTCTTTTTCCGGCTCATGCCCTGTTAACCCCTGGACTTTCCGCGTTGGATGCGCCGCCTTCGGCGGCGGCAAAACTCAATCGTTCCGGCCCTTTATTTCGGCCGCTTCGTCCCATACTTCGACCGGCTTTTCTTACGGTTGGCGACCCCCTGGCAGTCCAGCACGCCGCGCAGAATGTGGTAGCGGATGCCCGGCAGGTCCTTGACGCGGCCGCCGCGGATCAGCACGATCGAGTGCTCCTGCAGGTTGTGCCCCTCGCCCGGGATGTAGGCCGTCACTTCGTGGCCGTTGGTCAGCCGCACGCGCGCCACCTTGCGCAGCGCCGAGTTGGGCTTCTTCGGCGTCGCCGTATACACGCGCGTGCAGACCCCCCGCTTTTCCGGGCACCCCTGCAACGCCGGCACCTTGTTTTTCTTTACGACGCGGTTGCGCGATTTGCGGACCAGTTGATTGATCGTCGGCATGCCTGAACCTGTTCCGATTGACTGTGGAGGGGAATTCCCCGCTTCTGCGTCGCCGGTGGATGAAGACGCGTGGTCCGCCCTCCGTACCCACCACGGCCCGCAAAACGCGCTATTTAAGCGGCCCGGCCCGTCGAAGTCAAGGCCAAAAAGGCTCCCGGCCAACGCGATGGCTGCGCCGGCCCTACTCCGCCAGCGGCGACGGGCCGGGCGCGTGATCGGGATCGCCCGCCTTGCGTTTGCGCCAGTAGAGCTCCACCCACAGCACCTTGACGAAGCACGCCACCGGCACGGCGATGATCATCCCGCCGATCCCCGCCTGCGCCCCCACCGCCAGCGCGAACATCACCGCCAGCGGATGCAGGCTCGCCCCGCGCCCCACCACGAACGGCTGCAAGACGAAACCCTCGATCATCTGGATGATCGCGAACCCGCCCAGCAGAATCGCGCCCCGCACGCCGCGGTCCCCCCAGGTTTCCAGGTCGCCGGTGAAGAGGATCCACAGCATCGCCGGCAGAAAACCGGTCACCGGTCCGAGGTACGGAATGAAGTTGATCAGCCCGGCGAAAAATCCGACGAGCACCGCATATTGCCGCATGCCGATCGCAAACAGCAGCACCGTCGTCAGCGTGCCGACGCAGAGGCAGACGATGAGCTGACCGCGCAGAAACCCGCCCACCGATCGGTCGCCCTCCTTCAGGATCCGCCACCAGCGTTCGCGGTTCTTCTCGGGCAGCATCGTGTGGATCACGCCGGGGATCTGGTCCATGTCGACCAGATAGTAGAACGCGATGATGACGACGAAGATCAGCAGGACGACGAAGCCGCCGATGCCCGCCACGATGTTGTAAATCACCTGGATGAACTGGCGCAGGACGGAGAACGAGCCTTCGGCCACCGTGCCCGCCGCGCCGCCAAGATGCGAGAGCACCTCGCTGACCTGCTGGTCGAGCTGCGCCAGGTTGGTGTCGAACCAGGCGACGATCGCGGCGCGCGTGTCCGCATCAATGTAGCGCGCGGTCAGCTCGTCGAAAATGATCGGCAGATTCTCCCGCAGCGCGTGATACGCCAGTTGCATCTGCTCGTAAAGCACCGGCGCCAGCAGCGTCAGCACGCCGCCCAGCGCCAGCAGGATGCCGACGAACAGGATCAGGATCCCCGCGATCCGTCCCAGCTTCAGCTTGCGCTGGACGAACGTCACGATCGGATGAAAGACGTAGGCGACGATCAGCGCCAGCGCGAACGGCGCGATCACATTGAGCACCCAGAAGATGATCGGCGCCAGCAGCCGCAGCGCCATCACGCCGATCGCCGCCGTCACCAGCCAGAACAGCACCTTGAGCCACGGCAGGGCCGGCTTGAGTTCGTTGGAGAAGTTCATGCGGATTCCTTCCCGCGTCGGCTGGGTGCGGCGGGCGCGACGTCTGGCCGGTGTGCGCCAGATTAGTTAATAACCGGCTCGAATTCACCCAAAACCGGACAAGCCCGGCAACGCCTCGTCCCTCCTATTCGCCCCCTCCCTCTACCGCCGCCTTCACCCCGGCCAGGTCCTCCGGCACGCCGAAGTTCACCCCCCGCAGCTCTTTGTTGATCCGCCGCAGCAAGCCCGTCAGCACCTTGCCCGACCCTACCTCGACAAACACCTCCGCCCCCGCGGCGGCCATCGTCTCGACCGATTCGGCCCAGCGCACGCACGAGACGATCTGCTCCTCCAGCCCCTGGCGGATCGCCTCGGGCCGGCTGACGAACTGCGCGCTGACGTTCGCCACAAACCTGCACCGCGGCTCGTTCAGCGCCACGCCGGCCAGCGCCTCCTTCATCGCGTCGACCGCCGGCCGCACCAGCGGCGAATGAAACGCGCCGCTGACCGGCAGCCGCACCGACCGCCGCGAGCCCGCTTCCTGCGCCAGCCGCACCGCCTCCTCCACCGCCGCCGGGTCGCCGCTGACGACAATCTGGCCCGGTGAATTCCAGTTGGCCGGCACCACCACCCCCTTGGCGCTCGCCTGCTCGCAGATCGACTTGACCACGTCGTCCTCCAGGTTGAGGAGCGCCGCCATCGTTCCGGGCCGCGCCTGGCCGGCCGCATACATCGCCTTGCCGCGCACCTCCACCAGCCGCAGGCCGGTCTCGAAATCGAACACCCCCGCCGCGTAGAGCGCCGAGTATTCCCCCAGCGAGTGGCCGGCCACCATCGCCGGCTCGATCCCCGCGGCGCGCAGCACCGCCAGCGCCGCCGCCGAGCTCACATACAGCGCCGGCTGCGTGTGGACCGTCAGCTTCAATTCATCCTCCGGCCCCTCGAAGCACAGCTTGCTGAGCGCGTAGCCCAGCACCGCGTCGGCGCGGTCGAACAGCGCCCGCGCCTCGGCGGACTGCTCGGCCAGCGCGCGGCCCATGCCGACGGCTTGCGATCCCTGGCCCGGAAAAATCATGGCGATTGTTTTCATCATGCGCTTGTGCTCCAATGCCCCGAAAATCCCCAGAAATGGGAGTGGCGGCGCCCGTTCGCGGCGCGTCGCGCCGCCGCCGGGCGGCTTGCCCGCAAATCCCCCACAGGGTGACAAAATGCCCAGCGACCGTCAAATACATCCGCGTCCGATTTCCGCCCCCCTACTCACCCTCCTCGCGCTGGCGGTCCTGGCCGGCTGCGCCCGCGGGCCCAAACACGAAGGGGATGCCGCTGCCGACTGGATCGCCCATAACCTCGTCAAGCTGATGGGGGGCGAAGACGCCCTGGCGGACCTGCGCTTCCTGAGCTTCGACTTTGTCGTCCGCGAGAACGGCGCCGTCACCCTCCGCCGCTCGCATCTGTGGGACCGGCGCAAGGGCTATCACCGGCTGGAGGAACTGCGCGGCAACCAGCTGCACGTCACGCTGATGGACGTCGATACGCGCGAGGGGGCCTCGTTCGTCCAGACCGAGGACGGCTTTGTCGACACCACCACGCCCGAAAGCCTCGCCGCCGCCTTCGATAGTTTCACTCACGACACCCACTGGCTGCTGGCGGCGACCCGGCTGCTTGAACCGGGGACGAAACTCGAATACCTCGGCCAGCAGCCGGTTGCCGACCGCTCCTTCGAAACGCTCAAGCTGAGTTTCATCCCCGGCGACGAGCTCACGCCGCAAGACGCCTACTGGTTCCACCTCTCGCCCGAGGACGGGCTGCCGTGGGGCTGGTCGGTGGCGCCCGATCGGCCCGACGCGACGCCGACGGTCTTTCAGTGGACCGAATGGCAGGAAGTCGGCGATTTCAAACTGCCGGTGCGGTTTGAAGAGCAGGGCGCCGCGCGCCAGATCGTGATCGATAAGCTCTATTCGCCCGCCGACGTGCGCACGATCGTCTTCGCCCAGCCCGACGCCCCCACCGGCGTCATCCCCCGCTGATCTACCGACAATTTTCCGTTCCTCGTCCGCGGCTCTCGAAATGGCCTTTCAGCTTTTTCGCCCCCCCTTCCAGCCCCGCCGACCAAAATCGTTGGCATGCGGGCGCGGCCTGGGGGTAGCTTGATGGGTTGGGACGCGCGCCCACCGATTCGCCCGATCGACACCCCACGCGAAAGACGTAACTCGCCGTGACTTCCAAGACCGGCCCCAGCGGCATCCTCCTGATCGACAAGCCGCGGGGCATGACCTCTTACGATGTTGTTGCAGTGGTGCGCCGCCTCGCCGGCACGCGTGCCGTCGGCCACGCCGGCACGCTCGATCCGATGGCCGGCGGCCTGCTGGTCCTCTGCCTCGGCCGGGCGACGCGCGTGGCCCAGTTCCTCAGCGGCCTGGACAAGGTCTACACGGGCACGATCGTCCTGGGGGCGATCAGCTCGACCTACGACGCCGAAGGGGATATCCGCGAGCAGGACCGGCCCGTCCCCGAGGAGGAATCGGTCGTGCGCGCGGCGATGGCGCGCCAGCTCGGCCCCGGCGTCCAACTGCCGCCCCCCTACTCGGCCGTCAAGGTCCGCGGCCGCAAACTGTATGAATACGCCCGCGCCGGCGAGCCCGTTCCGCGCAAACCGCGCAACGTCCATATCTGGCGGTTCGATCTGATCCAGTATGATCCGCCGCAGGCGCGTTTCGAAGCCCGTGTCGGCTCGGGCACCTATATCCGCTCGATGGCGCACGACCTGGGCCTCGCCCTCGGCTGCGGCGCCTACCTCAGCCGCCTGCGCCGGACCCGCGTCGGCGCCTTCGGCGTCGATCAGGCCATCCCGCTGGCCGAGCTGCGCGCCGATCCCGATCTGCTGCCGGCCCGCCTGCTCGGCGTCACCGAAGCCCTGACCCACCTGCCCAAGGTGACGATCCAGCCCGAGGCCGAGCGCCTCGTCGCCACCGGTCGGAGCTTCACCACCGGCCACATCCTGGAATTCGAGGGGATCCTCAACCCGGGTCAGCCCGTGCTGGTGATCGATACCCAGGGCCGCGCGCTCTCGATCGTCCGCCCCGAGCCCGACGAGCAGTTGACGGAGACGCCGGTGCTGGGCGCCACCGCCATGATTTTCCGGCCGCTGCGGGTCCTCGCGCCGGCCTGACGTTTCGCCCCGGACCCGGTGAAAGGCGCCGATGGCCGAATCGCACCCCGCCACCGTCCCCCGCGCCGCGTCCGCGCGCCCGGCCCGCTGGCTGTCGGGGGCGATGCTGGCCCTCGCGATCGCGCTGCTCGCCTGGCTCAGCCTGGGCCTGGCGCCGCGCTGGCGGGCCAGCCTGGACTACCCGTTTCAACTCGACGCCGAGGAAGGCTTTCTCCTCAACCAGGCCGTGCGGCTGGCTCAGGGACGCGGCATTTACACGCCCATCGATCAGCCGCCGTATCTGGTCGGCAATTATCCGCCGCTCTATCCCGCGCTGTATGCCCTGGTTCACGGCTCCCGCGCGCGGCCGGCCAGCCTGCCCGTGGGCCGCGCCATCGTCCAGGCGGCGACGGTCCTCTCGGCGCTGCTGCTGGCGCTCATTGCCTGGCGCGCGACGCGTCGTCCGGCGCCCCTGCTGCTTGCCCCGGTCCTTTTCCTGGCGGCCTATGAGGTGCATCACTGGTCGGCGTTCGCCCGCGTCGATCTGCCCGCGCTGGCGCTTACGCTGGCCGGCCTGGCGCTGTTTCTTGAAGGGCGGCGGCCGGCCCATCTGGCCGCCAGCGCCCTGTTGTTCGTCGCGGCCGCCTGCACCCGCCAGACGGCCGTGATGGCGCCGCTGGCCTGCTGCCTCCTCCTGGCGTGGACGGACCGCCGCGGGCTGGCCTGGTTCGCGGGCGCCTGGGTCGGCGGCGGTCTGCTCGCGCTGGCCGCGCTCCAGGCGGCGACGCGCGGCGAGTTCTGGCGCCACGTCGTCGCCTACAACGTCAATTCGTTCGACTGGTCGGCGTGGCGCGCGGTCATGCGCAACGAAGTCTGGTTCTTCCACCGCTGGATCCTGCTGGCTTGCGCGGGCATTGCGCTGGGCCCGGCCGTTGCCAGCTTCAGCGCCCGCCGCCGCTCCGCCGTCCCCGCCGCCAAGGCGGCGACTGCCCCACCCCCCCGCGCGTCCGCCGCCTGGTCCGTGGCGGGCCTGTTCGCCCTGCTCACCACCGCGTTTTCCCTGCCGGCGATGGCGAAAATCGGTTCCGCCCCCAACTACCTCCTCGAACCGCTCGCGGCCTGGGCGCTCGTGATTGCGCTGGCGCTCGGCCATGCCCTCGACGGGCGGTCAAACGCCGGCGCCGGCGGCCGCTCAGGCGCGCGCTCCCTTGCGGCGCTACTCCTGGCGGCATGCCTGCTCCTGCATGCGGGCCATCTGGTTCGGCTGCGCCCGGTCCTCCACTCCAGCCGCAATCCGACCCCGGCGGACCGCGAAGCCCTCCGGCCGATCGTCGCCGATCTGCGCGCCCAGCCGGGACCGGTCTACGCAGAGGAGCCCGTCCTCGCCCTGCTGGCGGGCAAGGAGGTCCTCCTTCAGCCGTTCATTCTGTCGCAGCTTGCTCGCGAAGGTCGGTGGCGCGACGCCGGATGGGTCGCCATGCTCGAGGACCGGACATTGACCCGGCTGGTCGTGAACGAGGACCTGTCGGCGGCCGGCCCGGAGCAGCGTTACCGCCGCTACACCGCCACGACGGCGGCCGCCGTCCGCGAAAACTACCGCCCGGCCGGCGCCATCTCCCTCCCCGGCCTCGCCACCTATTACGTCTGGGAGCCGAAGATGGCGGAGTGAGGCGGGGGAAATTCGTATATCGAAATTCTAATTAGCGAACCGCAGCTCGTCCATCGAAGCGAACCGTAGTCGTCCGCCCGGCACCACGCGTCTTATTCGAAATCCAAACTTTGAAATTTGGATTTCTTAATTGCTGCGTCGACCTCGATCGCGAAGGCTGCTGCGGTTGAATTCGGTGCGCGACCCCAGACTGCTCCGGCTGCCCAGCCGATCGGTATCCCGGCGGCTGAAGTCGCTTCGGATCGCCGAGCGTCCGCGGTCATCGATCAGGCTTTTGCGAATCGAATCGCTGCGGCTGTCGGCGCGCCAGACGCGGTCATTGTTCCGGCTCAGAGCCGAACTCCGCGTCCAGTCGCTCTCGCGCCGCTCGGTGATCCGCCGCTCGGTGCGATCGTTCCGGTCGATCAGCCGCCGCCCCGGATCCCGGTCGCGGTCCCGATCCCACCGCACCTGCTCGTCGCGGCGCCGATCCCGGTCGCTCCGATCCCAATCGCGATGATCGCGATCGCGGTTCCGATCATACCGATCCCAATCACGCCGATCCCAGTCGCGATCATGATCGTGCCGGTCGCGGTAGATCGGCCGCACGACGTAGTGGTTGGTGTACGGGCGGCGGACGCTGTAGTAGCGATAATCGCTCAGATACCGCGGCCGATAGAGCGGGCGGTCATAAATGAAAACCGTCGACGGCGGGCAGATCCACGGGCTGACGTAGACCTCCTCCCGGTAGTACGTCGGGAAGCCGAACGAACTGTAGCTGCGGTATTCACGATAGACCGGCGGCGAATAGAATACCGGCCCCGAGTCATAGCCGATGCGGATGCTGAAATTATCGGCCGCAGCCGGCGCCGGCGCCGCGATCACCAGGGTCACCGCCAGCAGAAAAAGCATTGCCCAGCGCATTGCTTGGATCCTCTCCGGGAGCGGCCCCGCGGGCTCGTCCCTGTTCCACGGGCTGTTGCATGCATGATGCGGACGACCGCCAGCGGCGAGGCCGTCCCGCCGGCGGACTGTAGTGAAAACTATATCACACCCTCCCCGCGCCGGCCAACAGCCGATCGTCCGTCCCCCCCATTCTCTCGTCCTTCGTCCTCGTCCCCGCCCCCAAAGGCGCCTCCCCCCGTGTTGACTCATGGGAAAACGTTACCGAGCGGAACCTGTCCAGGTTCCGGGCGG